>JGI24143J45723_1000153_pt1 | contig 36137 bp, 27 predicted proteins | sample BarGraIncu00432A_FD_45723 | JGI IMG/M metagenome (IMG submission 45723) | reverse complement strand
TTCTTTTCAAAATAAGGTACTACACTTTTAATATAAATTATAATTAACAAAATAGGCCCTACTATCGCAAGCACTGATAAACCCCTTAGGAAAGGTTCTTTACTCCCATCTATTATTATTCCAAAAATCGATGCAAACCACATAGATGGAAGTAGTGCATGCCAAAATTTAGGTACGTACTCCGTATTCATATTTGTAGCATTAGAAATTCTAAGTACTAATTGATATCCAAAAGCAAATACAAAAGCCAATAATATTTGAAAATAGTTGATAATGTCCTTTAATTTCTCTCCATCAAAAAACTTTAAAACTAAAGTATATAATAAAGATGTTATAGTTATAACTATTAATACTGCTANTATTATTTCTATCAAAAATATCACAAAAAACAAAACTCCATAATTTATTGTGCCAATAACTAATGGAATTAGATTTAATGACAATGATAAACCAGCTAAATATAAACATATATGAGTGGTTTTCGCTGCATTAAATGTCTTACTATCAATGGGTTTTGGCAATAATATATTTTTCTCTTTAACATCTAATAAAACTGCTGAAAAGTCCGATATCATAAGTGATANCATCATAAAGAGATTTATACCTATTACAATATTTACAGATTTCATTGATGACATGCTACTTGTCATTATTAATCCAATAAAAATGCTCATAAAAGCATTGAACATAAGTAGACCTAGATAATTGTTTTTTNCCTTGCTCTCATCTGTTTTTTTACCGCCTTTCATAACATTGCTTACTCTGCGACCATCCATAATTAGTTTTATCTGGAGTATCATTCTCATATTCTTATAGTTAACACCTGACTTTTCATATAAAACTTTAAATTTATCCAATATCCTAAGTACGGCAAAATCCTTCATCCTTACACCTCTTCAACCAAAGAAACAAATTCTTTAGCAATCTCGGCATGCTCATTAAAGCCTGTTAGCTGATTGAATATTTCCTCAAGTGATCCTTTCTTATCATTATTGCTAAGCTCCTCAAAGCTTCCATCGGCAACTACTTGTCCATCATTTAAAAGTAATATTCTATCACTTACCTTCTCAACAACATCCATTATATGTGAAGAATAAAATATAGTTTTTCCTTTAGTTGCAAGGCTTCGCATAACCTCTTTAAACACCATTACACTATTAGCATCTAGTCCACTTAGTGGTTCATCAAAAAATAATATATCNGGATTATGAATTAAACTACATATTATAAGTAGTTTTTGTTTCATTCCCTTTGAATATGAGGATATTCTAGAATTTATAACACCCTCCATTCCAAATAGACCCATGAGTTTCTCAACTCTCTCTATAAGTTTTTCCTGTTCTAGTTCATATATTTCACCTAAAAAAGTTATATACTCATAAGCAGTTAGATTTTCATATATATCTGCAAGTTCTGGAACATACCCTATTTTCTTTTTATACTCTATACTTCCATTACTTATATCTTGTCCCAATATTTCTACTTTGCCTTCGTATCCTTCTAATATACCAAGCATTATTTTTATAGTTGTACTTTTACCAGCCCCATTTGTACCTATATAACCAATTATTTGACCCCTAGGGATTTCTAAATTTATTCCATTAAGCACATTCGTGCTTCCATAACTCATATGTAAATTCTTAATTGATATTATACTTTCTAAATTTTCCATAAGAACTTCCTCTCAAATATATTATTTATCTTTTATAATTATAATTATTTATTATTTTTGTCATATTTCTGACAATATATAACCAATATAACACATCCCACAATAATAACAAAACCAAAGACCAATGCCGCATATAAAATGATATTTTCAAGATTGTTTTTATCGGCATATTGAATAATAACCGCCATAATTGCCATTAGTACCCCTACAATCGATAGAAAAATCCCTACAGCTTGAGAAATTTTCTTAATGTTACAATTTGCTTTTTCTTCTTTACTCATAGTATTGTATCCTGCAATCATCCAACTACCTTTTCCACGAATAAGTGAAATACCCATAACTTCTAATCCAACTATCCCTATCAAAAGACCAATCATAATTATTGCCCCCTTTTATCAAACCATTTATAATTGATTCCTTATTCAAGTATACAACATATTAATGTAATTATTCTAATATTTAACATAGTTATATGTAAATTGCTTTGCTATTTGTTTTTCATCAAAAACAGCGAAAAAAAATTAGAGGTTGTATCACCTCTAATTTTCATGAATTATATAAAGTTTTTTTATCTTGTACCACCAATAAACTAATTAACATGTACTATTCTACAATAGATATCATATAACTATATTTAAACTCTTCTCCTACTGTTAAAGAAATCGAGCCCTCTTTTTCTTTAAAGTCACCAGTAAAATCTTCATAATCAGCATGTCCAAACCAAGGTTCTATACATAAAAACGGTGCTCCACTTTTTGGTGCCCATATTCCCATATAAGGAAAACCTTTAAATTCTACTGATATAGACTTATCATGGTTTTTCGATTTTAGAGTGATCTTATCAGATTTCAGATCATTAAATACCAAAGCATCATCTTTAAATAACTCTTTTGAAAGTGGCATAATATCGGTATCCTTTAAACATTCTTTTCTCTTATGTGAAAGGTAACCGACCTTAGTTAGTTCCATAATATCACTTGTTTCTTTTTTATTAAATTTAAGGTAATAATCCTCTAACTTTTCATTTTCCTTGATAGGACACATAAATGCAGGGTGTGCACCTATTGAAAATGATATATCCTTATTATCTAAATTTTTAACATTGTACGTTACTTTAACAACGTTCTCTTGAATTATATAATTGATAATCAAAGAAAATTTGTAAGGATATTTCTTAAGAGTATCCTCAGAGTACTTTAATTCAAAAGTAATTGAATCACTAGTTTGTGATATAAATTTAAAATCTGATATCCTACCTAATCCATGAGATGGCAATTCATATGATTTTCCATTAATCCTATATTTTGAATCTACTAAGTTACCCACTATTGGGAATAATATTGGTGAATGATATTTCCAATATTTTGCGTCACCATTCCAAAGATATTCTGTTCCCTCTTTTTTCCCCGTTATTGAATGTAGTTCTGCACCATGAGTGCTAGCTGTTATTTTAATTATTGAGTTTTCTATAGAATAAATCATCAAAAACACCCTTTCTATATACCAATATTTTAGCTATATTGATATTTCTACTTTTATATTTTATATCTTCATTTAGTTACATTATACATTTAAAATTGCTGTTTTGTTATATTATTCATATAATAAAATATTCCTCGCTAACACCTATTTAATGTTGTTGAATAATACAAAAATAGATTTTCCTATTTTATAATAAATTTACACAAATACTTTTTTGGGATAATTTGGCTTGTTTTATTAGTCATAGAATGTTATGCTAAAGTTATCAGAAAAAAAGTTTTTTTAGCTAATTATGTTTTTTCTGATAATACCCTGTCGATATTTCAAATAATATGTCTATTAAAATGGAGGTAGAATTGTTTAGTAAATTGTAATTTTGATTAACTTGGTTTAATCAACTTTTGCATATTTTATCAATTTTAAAAAAATTTTGGAGGTGCTTTATGGAAAAATTTATGACAGAAAAGAACATAATTATTATGTTAGCTATTGGTGGTGTGTTTATGTCACTACTTATATTTATGGTCCCAACTCTTGCTACTAGCAACATGAGTCTCGGACTAAGTGTTGGTAGTGCTTCATATGCTGCGGTAGCAAGCGATCTTTATGGAGTATTATTCTCAATGGGTGGTTACTGGTTAGCAGTTGCAGGAGTTGCAGCGTCTGGAGTTATGGGACCAGCAGCTTTAGTTCTTTATCTATAGAAAACAACTCAAGAAACTAGTTCTTTATTTATAAAAAACAACTAGCTTCTTGAGTTGTTTTTTATGATTATTTAATCAGATATTAGAATCATAGTGTCTGGGAAATTCTCTTTAAAAAAGTATGTAAGGAGTTTTAAATGAGGTTATTAATTGTTAATCCACGCCTTTTTTTCAGTAAAAAAATCACCAGTCCAATAGAATTCAAGAAACCTATGATTATTTTAACTATAATGACACTAATAAATATTATGCCTCTTATATACATAATGTTCAATATAATACGATATTTTAGTGAAGAAGCAAAAATTATGTCAGTGTTTTTTATAATGTCAATAGTAGGAACAGTTTTTTTTAATATGATCACTTGGTTTTTAATTTCCAGTGCTTTGTATGGCGTATCAATTAAGTACAAAATTGCGATATCATATAGAAAAATATTTCAATTAGCAGCCTATGGATTTATTCCTATTATTTTAGGAACACTTATACAATCATCATATAGTATGGTTATATTAAGCAATATGGATTTTACTAATATTCCAATTGAAACTTTGCCAAAACTAGCAGCGTCTAATTTTTCTAAAGGGTCAAACCTTCTATTTGTTGGTATAAAGGATATAGTTTTCTATCTATGGAGTGGTTTTATTTGGATGAGTATACCAGCAAGCTCTGGTAAGATTAAGAACAAAAGCTTTTATATATTCATATTATTAATGGGAATTATGAGCGCTATTTTCACCTTTATTATATGATAGAAAGCCGCAAAAAAATCAATTTAAATCTGAACTTAAATTTACGTTGGTCTATATGTAATCAAATGCATAGAATTTTAGTGCATACTAATATGATAGAGGTGTAGTATGAAGAGAATAAAAAGTGTTTTACATGACAATCTATGTCCATTAGGCATATCATTTGGTATTTTTGTATCCAGCTTTCTTTTAGGGTTTTTTATTATTCAAAATACATCCGTTATGCCAAATTTAATGAGAGGATCAAAAGAAAGCTTTCTAGTGGTCACGAATCAAAATGTTTTTTTAATGATTATTGGTAATAATCTATATGCCATATTTTTATTGATTTCAGGAGTTTTTCTTTTAGGTTTTACTACATTCACCAATCTTCTTTTTAACGGTTATACTTTTGGCGCAGTAATATCTACAGCACTTCAAAATGGTGCGTCAATTACCAATTTGCTAGGATCAACATTACCACATTGCGTGTTTGAGATACCTGCTATTATTATAGCAGGTGCTGCTGGATTTAAGGTTCCTGTTTTACTAGCGAATTTTATTAGAGGTAAAAACAAATCGTTTATTGGACTAGATGATATTAAACAAATTGGATCTTTGACGATTATTGCTCTTGTACTAGTAATTATAGCTGCAATTATTGAATCGACTATTACTATTCCATATGCATTAACTTTATGATGTTTCAGAAATAGCATGAGAAGTTATAACCTATTTACTAAAGCGGTTTTCAATAAATCAAAAAGTATTTATAAGGTTTTTTAATAACTTTGTAATTTACTAGAATTAATATTATCTTTAGTGCATACGAAACCATCGCTATTATCTGTTTAATATTCAAATACAATATATTGTATGTCTACAACATATGTTTCTTTCAAACTATCGGCTCAGCAATCATGTTAGACGTACAAAAAGCCGCGACAGTAATGTCGTAGCTTTTTCGTCTAGTATATTCAATATCATCGTCCATTAACCAACTGTAGTCATGGCCTTACTTCACAGTCCATCGCGTTACATATTCCCTAAAACTTCTTTTACCTTATGTAAAGCAACTTCTACAATTTTGTCCATATCGTAATATTTGTATTCACCTAAACGCCCGCCAAAAATAACGTTGCTTTGAGTATCAGTAAATGCTTTATACTTTTCATACAACGCACTGTTTTTTTCATCATTGACAGGATAATATGGTTCATCACCAGGGTTCCATTCTACGCTGTATTCACGGCTGACAACTGTTTTAGGTTGTGTACCGAATTCAAAATGCTTATGCTCTATAATCCGTGTATAAGGGGTCTCGCTATCTGTATAATTTACTACTGCATTACCCTGAAAGCTCTCCATATTCAATACCTCTGTTTCAAACCGTACACTCCTGTACTGCAAAGCACCAAACTTATAGTCAAAATAAGCATCAACAGGACCCGTATAAACCACCTTGTCTGCAATGCTATCCCACTTGCTTCTCTCTGTAAAATAGTCGGTATTGAGTTTTATTTCAATTCCTTCTATCATTCGTTCAATCATAGCAGTATATCCGCCTATTGGTATTCCCTGATAATCGGCGTTGAAGTAATTATTATCGTAAGTAAATCTTACGGGCAATCTGCGGATAATAAATCCAGGCAGTTCATTGCAGGTCCTGCCCCATTGCTTCTCCGTGTAGCCGCGGATAAGTTTTTCATAGATATCTACTCCCACAAGGTTAATAGCCTGTTCCTCTAAATTTTGCGGGTGTTCAACAAAGCTTACGCTACGCTGCTGTTCAATTTTCTTCTTTGCCTCATCCGGTGTTACAACGCCCCACATCTTGTTAAATGTATTCATGTTAAACGGCAAATTATAAATTTCGCCACGATAATTTGCTACAGGACTATTAGTGTATCTGTTGAATTCAGCAAATTTATTTACATACTGCCACACCTCTTTGTTGTTAGTATGAAAAATATGAGCTCCATATTTATGCACCTGAATATCTTCAGTTTTTTCTGTATAGATATTTCCTGCAATATGACTGCGTTTATCAATAATCAGACATGTTTTCCCGACTTTTTTAACGACCTGCGCAAATACAGCACCATATAAGCCCGCACCTACAATTAGAAAGTCATATTTATTATTCATAAAAGTCACTCTCCAAAAAATATTTTTTACAAATTATTAATTTAGCATATCTGTGTCACCACAAGCAAAATAGATTTTAATGTTTCAGGTTTATGAATTCAAAAAGCAATTTATAACTATGAAGACTATATCAACCTTCCCTTTTCTATTAATTAAACCCTACTACTCTTTGTGATATTTTGTATACTCCTACAGAAATACTTCGTCCAGCCCGTCCTGGTAAATTCAGTATTCGTCCCATAATCCCATATGTAATATTATGATACAACACTAAATCTTTATCCTTAATATACTTCCATAATTCTTTTTTCTTTTCCAGATTTTCTCCCGTTCCTGAACGTATTAACAAAATAGCTGATATTACCGTAACAATTTCGAGATGGCTAAGCATATACTGGCGAAGTTTTAGACTTTTGATATTTTCTATTTTCACCTGCTCTATCATAAGCTTGTTTACTTTAATCTGTTGATCAATTTTTTTTATCATGACACTCTCATTAACCGACTGGTCTTCCCTGCCGATAAAATATCTGTAAAAATCCACATTGATATAGAATATTGTCTTTACATATTCAAGCGGTACATATACAAATAAATTGTCAACGTAAAAGGTGTGCTTTGGAAGTTCAAGTCCGCAATCTCTTAAAAGCTCAGTTCTGTATATAACAGAATGCATCAAAATATACTGTCCTTTACGAAAATTCTTAATGTCGTCCCAGGTGAAAATCGTCCCTTGCGGAAGCACATTTTCATATTTCATAATTTTCTTGTACTTCGCACCTTCTTTTTCATATACAAAATTGCTAATAATCATATCAACCGATTTTTCTTCTGCCACAAACTCTTTTAATGTTTTTAATATTTCGAGATATGCGCTGGTATCTACCCAGTCATCACTGTCCACTACCTTAAAATATAATCCGGATGCATTTCGGATACCTACATTTACAGCTTCTCCGTGCCCACCNTTTTCCTGATGTATCGCTTTTACAATAGTTGGATATGTTTTTGCATATTCATCTGCAATTTCTGCTGTTTTATCAACGGAGCCATCATTGACTATTAGTAATTCTACGTTTTCGCCGCCTGGCAAAAGGGACTCTATACAATATCTCATATATTCTTGTGAATTATAGCAAGGAATTACTACTGATAATAATTTCATACTCACACTACCTTTACTGGTTAACCTGATTTTCATTTCTAGTAATAAAGTCTTCTATTGTTTTTTCGCCTTTGCGACCCTCATCTTCTTACTTCTTTCCTTTAATAAATGATTCAAGCCTTTAAAGAAATGACCATTTACTATCATCAAGATACCATTAAGCATTGGCATTGTCACAACGCCACCTGTCATTCTGGCAATTCCCCTGAATGGCATATTATATATAGACATCATGATAATATTAGCAGCGCTTCTCTTTCCTATTTTTCTTAAAAACCAATAAGCAAACTCAATTGCATGAAATACAAATCTTGCAAATCCTCCCTTTGCATACTGGCACTGTGAAATAGTATCGTTATAACCTAGTGGTTTTGTTCTATCCCATGTGGAAACAGGCACTTTGCATCCAATCAGGTTTTCAAATTCTTCTCTACTGACATTATTTGCTTTTCCTGAATAATAGGATGGAAGTTTATCCTTATCATACGGAAGTGGTGCTCCCGTACCTTCCATAATAATGGTATCCACCAATCTGATATCGACACTTGATGCACCAATCATGATTTCATATTCCGATGCTTCTATTTCCCATTTATTTGTCTTTACGTTAAAATAACGGAAGGTCTTATCGTCAAAAGGTATTGTTACCGTCTTTGTATCACCCGCATTTATAAATATTTTAACAAATCCTTTTAACTCTTTTTTAGGTCTGAAAATATTCTCGGATTTACACCCTACATACAGCTGTGCAATCTCCATTCCTGCTATGATTCCTGAATTCGTAAGTTTAAATGTTACTCCATTCTTATTAACCTCTATATCTGAGTACTCAAAAGTTGTATAACTTAGTCCATATCCAAAAGGGAAAAGAACATCTACATTTGCCGTATCATAATAACGATAACCTATATACATAGCTTCTCTATATTCTACGGTGGCTTCCTTACCTGGAAAATTGTGATAGGATGGCGTATCCTCATAATGAATCGGATATGTTTCTGCCAATTTCCCTGAAGGATTCACATCACCTGACAAAACCCTGAGTATTGATCTTGCACCTGCCTGCCCACCTAAAAATCCATGTAATAATCCTTTTACCTTATCAATCCATGGCATTTCTACTGCGCAGCCACAAGAAAGTATCGCCACAATATTAGGGTTTACTTTATACAAAGCATTTAGTAAATCTATCTGATTCTCTGGAATCTTCATGCTTTGTCTGTCCAGTCCTTGAGCTTCCGTGGCTTCATCTAGACCAATATATAAAAGAATAATATCTGCTTTTTTTGCAAGTTCACATGCACTATCTATTCTTTTCTTACTTTTCTTTCCGTAACGTTCAAAACCGGGTTCATATCCAATGCTGACAATTCCCGATTCTTCAAAACAATCTAATGTATTATCCAAAATTGTCGGATTTACGATAGATGATCCTGCACCCTGGTATCGTGCTTCTTTTGCAAAATCTCCTATTACGGCAACCTTTTTACCATATTTAAGTGGTAATATATTCTCTTCATTTTTAAGAAGAACTATTGACTCTTCCGCAACCTTCTGTGATACTCTGTGATGCTTTTCCACATCGAACTCTATATGAGATTTCTTATATACTTCCTCTGTTGTAAAAATCAGATCCAGCAATCTGTCTACACACTGGTCTAATACTTCTTCTTTAATCTTTCCATTTTTAATTGCACCAATTATTTCTTCATTGGTCTCACCTGCCGTCGTCGGCATTTCCAGTTCGTTACCAGCTAGTAATCCTGCCACACGATCATTGCTTCCGCCCCAATTTGTGATAACACAACCTTTATAATTCCATTCGCCTCGCAGGATGTCCTGCATCAAATGCATGTTTTCATTGGGGTAGATACCGTTCACCATGTTATATGATGACATTATCGCCTTAGTTTTACTTTCCTTAACTGCAATTTCGAAGGCAGTAAGATAGATTTCCCGAAGAGTTCTTTCATCGACTATTGCATTAATAGCCATGCTTCTTTCTTCCTGATTATTCGCACAAAAATGCTTTACACAGGCTGAAATTCCATGTGACTGAATTCCCCTAATAAACCCGGCAGCCATTTTACCGGTAAAATATGGATCTTCACTGAAATATTCAAAGTTTCTTCCGCATAAAGGATTTCTCTTCATATTAATACCTGGTCCCAAGATCACATTAACTTTCTGTGTCACAGCCTCTTCACCAAGATACTCTCCGATTTTTTCTTCCAGTTCTTCATTCCAACTATTTGCTACAGTGGCAGCTGTTGGAAAACAGGTTGCAGGAATACCGGCATTAAGCCCCAGATGGTCTGCTGCTACCGCCTGTTTTCTAATTCCATGCGGTCCATCGGCAAGAAACATACTATTGATTCCCAGATGCTCTAAATCCTGAGACTGCCAAAAATCTTTTCCTGACATTAAAGACGCTTTCTCTTCTAAAGTCATTTTTTCAATTAATTCTTTATATTTCATCTTCTATTCCTCTTTTTGTATTTTCGTAGGTACCCAAAACAAGTACGACCAAAACGCTTTAAATTTATTTTAATATTATTGAGACATTTCTTCATAAGAAATATATTCAAGAAAATCATACCATTTATAATCATTATAATTCAAAACAACTACATCATCAAGTGTTAAATCATAAAGAAAACAACATCGTTAAAATTTAAAAGTCTTCTCCTACTATTAATTCAAATGTAAAAAAATCAAAACTTCCCTTTCCACAGAAGTGGAAATAAAGTGCTTGTTTTCCATTACTTAAGTTAACCGCTGCCTCAAATTTAGAGACTTTATTACATGGAGTAATATCAATCCGGACAGCTGGCTCCTTGCTTTCCAATGAATTTGTTACAATAACCTGTCCCTCAGCCTTGCCGCGTATCCCGATAGAGATTTTCTTTACATCTTTTATATCAAAATATTTAAAACCGGCAATTGAACCTGAACGAAAATTAGCAATGTATTGATTTGGATTGTCTTCTCTATCCTTACCTTCTTGTGTAAAATAGGGATGCTTTAATAATGCCAAACGGGACAAAATTTTATCATACCGTCCTGTACCATTTTTAGACATCAAATTACATGCGATGTATGTTTCATACCGACCCACACCGGCAAGTGGTCCCCCATTCAACCCACAGCTGGTCATCTCTACCTGTTTTATAGTTCCATTTTCTTCAATTGTAATTTGTTCTGCACATGCTTGTCGGGAATAGGAGTGCCTGTTAGTATGGCGATGATAGAAAACATAACACTGTCCGTTAACTTCAACAATACTTCCATGATTATTGCCAATATAATTATAAGCATGTTTTTCATCTGAATTACCGTTCAAAAATAAGTCACCATTACTTATAATGGTACCACCATATTTAAAACCACCCACTGGACTATTACTAGTGGCATAGCAAAGCTCATGGTTATGCACAGAAGAATAGATATAATAATATTTATTTTTAATCTTTCTCATAGAACTAGCCTCAAAAAATTCGTGGTTTCCAAAACCCGTACCAGCTGCCTTACCTGCCTTATTGAAAATGAGCTTGGGTGCTTCCTTAATGGTCACCATGTCCGTTTCCAATTCAATTACATATCCCCCCTCCATTGCATGTTTCCTAAAACCTGTGGCTACAGCAGGAATTTCAACCTTAGGGGCAAATCCTGAATATAGATACACCCTGCCGTCATCATCTACTAAAACACCCGGATCAAAGGCAAATGTATCTCCACTAGTTCTTCCCCATATTTTTCCATACATGAAATGAATATGTCCATAAAATTCATACTTGCCGGCAGGTGTATTACTTACCGCTACCGCCATTACTCCCAAAAATCCAAATGCGTAATATAAGTAATATCTTCCGTCTAGTCCTTTTACCACATCGGGTGCATAAAGGCTATGCCTACCTTTCCTATTCATAGGGTCCTGTGTTTTTTTATAGATAACACCTTCATATCTCCACTCTTTCAGATTGTCTATTGGTGTAGACCAACACACATAATCATTCATGCAAAAAAATGGCCCATTAAACCGGTCATGTGACCCATAAACATAAACCCGATTATCAAAAACATATGGTTCACCATCTGGTATAGGGGTATGGCAACGATTCGTGTTACGAACAGCCACAAGACAGTATTTTCCATTATAGAATTACTATCTTGTGGTTGTTATGACGTAATTTATGAATAATGTTCATTAATAATTATTTAATGTTTAGTTAACAATGCCTTCTCACAATTTTTTTAAAAACTAATTAAGATATAGGATAGTCTGTCGACAAAGCAAGGTGTTGTGTTAAAAGGACAACTAAAATAATCATAAAACTAATCTAGTTTACTGCTTCATTTTGGTGGCAAATTCAGAATAGAACCATGTTTCACCAAAGTTAAACACAATATATTAAAGTAATACCAAAACTCTTTAATTTCTGAAAGTGCAAGAGGTTATAATCTAGCAATTAAAGTCTTTAGTTACAAAGATGAAGTGAGGTTTATAGGTCCATACTCTTTTGTAATCTAACTACAAATATCGTCAAAATTAAAGGTAATAGCAACCCTACAAACACGTAACTCCAACTAAAGAATGAAAAAATATAATGATAAAAGTGTTGAATACTTTCTAACCCTTGCCTTATATGTGTTCCTTTATTAATAATCTTTTGCATAACGCTTGTCATGTATAAAGGATTAATTTCATAAATATATGAACCCATCAAATATATTATTATTTTCTCTGTAATACTAGGAATAAAAAAACCTAGTGTATAAAAAATTCTACTTTTACCTTTACATATGATAAAATAATACAATGCCCCAACTATGTAGGGAAAAACTAATAGTAAAAGCCCTACAATGTTTTTAAAACTCCATAATCCACCTAATATAAATATAAATTCTACCAACAAGTAAGTAGATATGATAATAAACCAACCTAAGCACAATTTTAAAAAATCTTCATATCGTTTCCCCACTATCACATCTCCTCGTATAATAAGCTAAAAATCCGTTATTTCGCTATCCCATTATTTACGCCTTGGTCCATTAAAGTGTGGTTGGCACTTTATTATTTCACATGCGGAAATATTAGGGATATGGTCAAACCTGAATTAATCTTTGATTTTGCATTCAACTTAATCGCTAAATCATTTGCCATTTTACTTACTAGAAACAGTCCCATCCCCGTTGCATTTCTAGTATAAAGACTTCGCCCTCCAGTAAAACCCTTATCGAAAATAAATGGCAAATCTTCTTTAGATACTCCAAATCCATTATCACTAATGTTTAAAATGATTTGATCACTAATTTCATCATAAACCGTTTCAAATTTAAGAATTTTATTCTCTTGATTCTGTGCAACATATTTTATGCTATTAGTAATTATTTGTTCTAATATAAAGCCAAATCCCTTTCGATCAGATGAAACTCTCATTTCTACACCTATGAATTGTATTTGAAAAGCAAGTTCGTCTAATAGTGTTTGATGATTTTCTATTGTCTCTTTACAAAATTCCAATACGCTTATATTCTCAAAAATATAATCTTTGTGAACGGCTTCGAGTCTTGCAAAAAAAAGAATTTGATTCACGTCTCCAAGAATTTGATCTTTGACATGAAACATACGTTGTTTAACAAGCGGAGACATTTCATCACTGCGGTTATCTAATACTAATGTCATTAATGACAAAGGTTTTTTAATTTCATGCACCCATCCTTCTATATAGTTTTCATAATCGGACAACTCAATAATTTGATCATTCAGTTTCGCTTGATGTGACCTTATAAAACTGCCTATTTCATGAATATACCACCGATGTGTCTTAGGAGATACTTGACATAATACTTCTTCGTTATACTCATTAGGTTCTAACAAAAAATCTTGAAAGGCAGCATCCGTTATTTTTTGCTTTCTGCTAATTATAAATACAGACAACAATATCAGTATAAGAATAAACACAATCATAAGTCCCACTAAAATTTTAAATGTTTCAGGATAAGCCAGCCAAGCTAAAAATGTAAATAACAAGCTCGTAGCAATTAGCATTAAAAACCATTCTTTACATGCATAAAAACAATTATAAATTTGCTTGATCAATTTCAAGACTTCACCTACTCTCTAAGTCTATATCCTTTACCTCTTACTGTTTCAACTTGGCTTTCCAAATCAAATCGTTTAAGTGTTTTTCGTAAACGATTTAAATTTACTTGAAGTACATTTTCATCTATATATTGATTTGTTCCCCATAAAAGTTCATTTAATGTATATTTAGAAACAATTTCAGGTTTATGTTGTACTAAAGTTAATAAAATTTTTCCTTCATTAGTTGTAAGTACCATAGACTGAGATCCTTTATATAGTGTAAAAGTATTTGGGTCTATTGAAAAACTACCACCGACTATCAATTCTGGTTGCCCTTTAAATATTCTAAGTAAGTTCTGAATACGTGCTAACAACCTATCCCGATTGCATGGTTTTGTGAGATAATCGTCTGCACCTAATCCCAGACCATGTAATTCATCCTGTAACTTATCTCTAGATGTTAGAATTAATATTGGCCCAATACCATTTGATCTTAAACTTTTACATATTTCAAATCCCGATTGTTCTGGTAAATTGACGTCTAATAAGACTAAATCTGGTGCCGAAGTGGTTATTTGAGCTATTACATCATGGAAATCCATAATTGCTATCGCTTCATAACCAACTTTTTGCAATATATTCTTTAACTCTTCTCTCATCAACGAATCATCTTCAACAATTACAATCCTTGCCACCTCAGCACCTCCTTTCATGTGAGATTAATGGTTCCTTAATATATCTCTGGACTCTAAAGTAATTTATCTATCTCATGATCTGCTGAACGGGCAACTGCTATTCCATAAACTAACAAAATTAAAATTACTACACATGCAAAAGCAAGAGCAATAGGATAAAGTAAAGCATTATCATCGATTTTAGCTGTAACAAATGAATTCATAACCCTTATACCCACAGTGCCACTAACACAAGCAAGAAATGTAGGCAACAGGAATGTTAACAACACCTGTCTATGCATAGACTTTTTCATCTGAGTAGACTTTGCTCCCAACATGGAAAGGGTTAAATAACGTTGTCGAGTCTGTTTCATCTGCGTCAAAAACTGTAAAGCTAATACGGTACATGAAATAATCAAGAATAAAAATCCCATATATAGCGTCACATAACTACCTGCAACAACATAAAAAAGTTTACGTCCAAAATTTTGTAAATAACTTTCAAACCCAAATTCCGAAGATTTTAATATATCCCTAGCCTCTAGCATTGGTTTCATCAACCCTTGTTGTTCTTGCAACTTTTGCGGAATTCGGAAATTCCAATATGACACATAAGTTTCCTTATTTATTAATTGTTTAAACATATAATCAGGGACTATAAATGCTGAAAAAATTTCTACTGAACGATCTGCTACCAATCCTCTCATCGGAATTGATGAGTGTATATATATATCCTTATTATTAATACTCATCAAACTTTCTTCTTTTTTTATAGCCTCTTCAAGAATATTATCTAGCACGGGTATACTGTCTATGTTTTCAAAAGGTATAAAATCCGGATTAAAGTACAACGCAATTTCATTTGAATCCAAATTTAGAGGTTTTTCACCTACAGCTTTTAGAATCCCATTATAAGAAGATTCACGAATGAGGTAAGGTGATATTTGGCTTGTTTCCAAAGCTCCAAAAATATTAACTGCTTCAGGGTTTTCCGAACTAAAACTATATTGTTGCATATTCCCAGATAAAACTTGCTCTTTATAATCGTTAGGCATAGCCTTAATAATTTGTTGTCTTAATTTGGACCATTCAACTAGTGAAGATGGCATATTACCCTCGGTTTGCTTATCCCCATTTTTCATTCGACCTATTTCGAGAAAGTTTAAATCCTCTACATATGCCCCCATTTTTTTAGAATTAAGAAACTTCTCGACTTTTTGACTGTTTCCATTAACAGTGAAATCATATACCCAGGATCCTTTAGTAGAAATACTTTCTGCGCCTACAAAAATCGAAGCTCCATTCGCCAGTAAAATTATAGCCAAGGTAATGAGAATACTTGTTACTGCAACAGAAATAGATTTATTAGCTATGTTTTCTTGAAACTGTCTTAGTGTAAATGTATGCAATCCTTTAGTAGTTTTAGATTTGGGTAAATTTGCTAATAATCCTAGTAATTTCGCAAATCCCCTCATAAATAATATTGTTCCCAAACAACCAAGACTTAATATCAATAACATATGCAATCCTGTAAAATTAATAAAATGGTATAAAGCAATCCAATATGCTACACCTAATAAAACAGATCCCACTAGTAAATTGAGTACATTATATTTCAAATGCCCCATATTTTGTTTCTTATCCACTTCCCCATAAAGCAATTTATAAACCTCTTGATTAAATAATTTACTTCCAAGAATAATTAGCGCAATAAACTGAATAAATAAAAAACCGATAATTGTATAAAAAATCGCCTCTACTGACAAACTTATTTGATGACCGATAATTCCTTGTCCTACTAATCTAGAAACAGTCAAACTGATTATTTCCGCTAAAAATCCACCTATCAAAATTCCGCCAATAAGTGCCAGAATAGAAGTAATTAGTCCCTCTGCTAAAAGCTGAAGAATAAGACGTTTTTTACGCATTCCTAATATGATATAGAGCCCAAACTCTTTACTTCTTCGCTTTAATTGATACTGATTAGCAAATAAAATTAAGAAAAACAGTAAAAACAATGCAAATATATATACAATTGACATTTGGGCTAAAAGGCTATTGATAGCATCACTTTCAAATTCCCTCAGGAATAAAATAATATCTTGTCTACCTAATGAAAGAATGATATAAAATGATGCTATTGCTGTTACAAGTGTTGCAAAGTAAATTAAATTTTCCTTACGACTACGTCTAGCACTATTATAAACCATTCTAGAGAACATTTGCACTCCCCCCACCAAGTTGAGCCACTAAATTCAAGATTCTTTGATAAAAATTCTCACGTGACTCATCTTGTTTACGACGCAGTTCATGAAATATTACCCCATCTTGTATAAAAAGAATTCTAGAACAAAAACTTGTGGTATTCGGATCATGGCTAACCATCAGAATTGTTTTTTTACTTTCGTGATTAATCTCTTGTAACTTATTCATTAAGATTCTTGCAGAACGCGTATCTAATGATCCTGTAGGTTCATCTGCAAGGACAATGTCGGGATTGGAAATCAAACTACGTGCAGCTGCTACCCGTTGTTTTTCTCCCCCAGACATCTGAGATGGAAATTTATTAAGAATATTAGTAATTTCTAAGAAGTCTACTAGTTCATCTAATTTAATACTCGCCTTTGCAACATCCATCCCATGTATAGCCAGAGGTAATAGTATATTTTCTTTTCCAGTTAAATTATCTAGGAGTTCAAAGTCTTGAAACAAATATCCAATTCGAGTTCCACGATAATCCGCTAAATCCTTGCTATCAAAAGAGCTGATGTTTTTTCCACTTAAAAATACACTCCCTGATGTTGGCTTTATAATTGTCGCAATGCAATTTAATAATGTAGTTTTACCAGAGCCACTTGCCCCCATTATTCCCAAGAATTCTCCTTGAAGAATATCAAAACTTACCCCGTTCAAAGCTTTCATTGTGTTATCTCTCTTACCATAGTTTTTTTGTAAGTTCTTAACTTCTAATATTTTTTCTTGCCTAACCATCATATAGCACTCCTTATTTTTAGTTTAGTATTTTTTAATTTGTTGAAATTATACTAGAATTAATATTTGGGCTATTTACATAATAACAAATATACAAATATAAAAATACTTACAATTAGTGTAAGAAAAAAACGATTGAAAATAACCTTCTTTTCATTTGTATACTTATTATAAAAAAACATATGATAATTTTTAATATTTACACAGGTACTTCTAATTAAATAAAAAGGATGCAGGACAGTAAATCTCTTCTTATTATCTTTCAGAATACTTTATTTAAGGCTTTCTATGAAAGTGATGTTGAAAAGATGACATTTTTAAGATAATCATTAAAATCCTTTAAAATTCATAATATCTAACCAATAAGAAGTAACTTTTAGGAACATTATACTATTAATACTATTTCTACAAATCTGTAACCAACACAATAGGTAGGGTATTTGTGTTAGTACAATTCTATGTCACAAAAGTACCTATTTTATATTTTGTGACATCACAAAAGTAATGAGGGTATTTTTGTGACAGATACGGTATAATTAACTATAAAATTTTTATAAAAGAGGGATTAAGCTATGTCGAAAATAGGTTATGTACGAGTTTCTACAGTAGATCAGAACACAGACAGACAAGAAATAGCATTATCGGAATTAGGAATTAAAAAAATTTTCAGTGAGAAAATATCAGGTAAAAGTGCTGATAGACCTCAATTAAAAAAAATGATGGAGTACATTAGAGATGGAGATATACTGTACATAGAAAGTATATCTCGCCTTGCTCGCAGTACGCGGGACTTGCTTTCTATAGTGCAGCAACTTAAGGATAAAAAGGTAGATCTCGTCTCTTTAAAGGAGAACATTGATACTGCCACGCCACAAGGACGATTTGTTTTAACTATATTTGGAGCACTATCTGAGCTAGAAAGAGAAAGTACTCTCCAACGTCAGCGTGAAGGGATTGCAGCTGCACATCTAAAGGGTAAGAAATTCGGCAGACCAATGGCTGAAAGACCTAAAGATTGGGATAAAATAATAAAGCTATGGAAGGCTGAAGAAATTACCGCAATTGAAGCAATGAGACGACTAAATATGAATCGTGGCACATTTTACCGAAGAGCCAAAGAGATAGAAATTTTATAATTATTTTTACAAAGGGGTTGTTATTTATGCCTGGAATGCATGAAACTGTATATCCAAGATTTAAAAGCAATATTTCTGAAAAAGAACTAAATGACACTTATACCCCAACACATGAGGAAATAAAACTTTCTCAAAAAATTGCCCGTGGTGAAAAAGCAAAACTTTTCTTTCTGATTATTCTTAAAAGTTTTCAAAGACTGGGCTATTTCGTAACTCCCGCAAATATCCCACAGACTATAATTCAACATATTTCTAAGGTAATGAATATTGTTGCTTCTTCAAGGGATATTGAGAATTATAATAAATCAGGAACAAGATTAAGGCATGTTCAAGCTATTCGAGAATATTTAAATATAAAACCTTATGGCTCTGATGCTAGGCACGTACTAGTAAGGGCAATTGGAGCCTCCGCAAGAACAAAAGATGTACCCTCTGATCTTATAAATGTTGCTATTGAAGAATTAATACGGTAGCATTATGAATTGCCGGCCTTTAGTACCTTGGTAAGAGCATCAAACAGAATAAGAGTATCTGTATATCGATCTTTTTACCATCATATCTATACCCTGATTAGTGAAGAGTCCAGAAACAGAATTGATAAACTTTTAGAATCTGAACAAGATAACATTTACACTTCATGGAACTTTTTAAAGCAAGAGCCCGGCACACCAACGCTTATGCATCTAAAAGACTTAGTCAATTATTTGACATGGCTATCATTACAAAATGTTAGTGCTGAGGTACTTTCAAATATTCCAGATATTAAAATTAAACAGTTTGCAGCTGAGGCAAGGACACTTAATGCTGCACAAATGAAAGCATTAGAACCTAATAAAAGATATACGCTCGCAGTAGCATTATTGGCTGTCCAGTCTGCAAAAGCATTGGATGATCTGGCTGAAATGTTTATTAAAAGAATGTCGAGTGTTCACCGGAAAGGGAAAGAAGCACTTGAACTGTATAGAGCTAAAAACATACAAACCACAGATAAATTAGTAGTGACTTTACGTGATATGATTTTAGCTTATAAAAAGGATGGAAGCATCGAAGAAAGATTTGCAGCAATCCAATCCGTGATTGAGGAAAAAAGTGATGAGTTACTAAGTAATTGTGAAGCTCATACAGCTCATACTGGTAACAATTATTATTCGTTCCTTTGGAAATACTACAAGAGTCATAGGGTAACTTTGTTTAGTCTATTAAAAACCGTTACACTCCACTCCACAAATCAAGATATATCCCTAGAACAGTCATTAAAGTTTCTTCTGGTAAATGAAAATGTACGCAAAGATTTACTGGATTCGGTTAAAATTGAAAACAAGGGTAAATCAAATGAAAATAAAATTCAACTTTTAAATATTTCATGGATATCTGATGATTGGTGGAAACTCATAACTGGATATAACAACAGGAATACTTATCCGGACAAAATAGACCGAAGATATTTTGAAATATGTGTGTTTACACAAATTTTGTGGGATTTAAAATCTGGTGATTTATATGTTGACGGCAGTGATAAATTCTCTGATTATAGAGATCAACTTATAAGCTGGGAAGAATACGATGAAAATAAAGCGTTGTATAGCCAACAAGCAGGGATTCCTGCGGATAGCAATGGGTTTATTGAACATGTAAAAAATTGGTTGAATGATGCTATTCTTAGTACAGACAAGTCTTTCACTTCTAATCAGTACCTAAGGATAGAAAAAGGTATACCAACTTTAAGTAAGTTTGAAAAAAAGAAGTATCCTGAACAGTTGAAATTAATTGAATCGTTAATTTCGGAGCGATTAAAACCTATTAATATTCTTGATGTGATTACCGATACGGAATACTGGCTTAACTGGACAAAGTACTTTAGCTCTATTTCTGGTCACGATACAAAAATAGAAAACCAAATTGAGAGATACCTTATAACATCCTTTTGTTACGGCTGCAATTTAGGTCCTACTCAAACTTCTCGTTCTCTAGAAGGTATCAATCGCAAACAGGTAGCATGGATAAATAATCGTCATATAACAGAAGAAAAAATAGAATTAGCAATAAAAGATATTATAAATGCTTACAACTGCTTTTCACTTCCTAAATTTTGGGGTTCTGGTAAAAGGGTTTCTGCAGACGGGACAAAATGGGACTTATATGAACAAAACTTGTTGTCTGAGTACCACATAAGATATGGAGGATACGGGGGTATTGGATATTATCATGTTTCAGACACTTACATAGCTTTATTTAGTCATTTTATTCCCTGTGGTGTTTGGGAAGCAGTATATATTTTAGATGGAATGTTAAAAAACGAATCCGATATTCAACCAGATACAATACATGCAGATACACAAGGGCAAAATTCACCAGTGTTTGCATTGTCATTTTTACTTGGTATTAACTTGATGCCACGTATTCGCAACTGGAAGGGTCTTACACTTTATAGATCAAGTAAAAACGCAAAATATGAACATATTGATGAATTATTTACTGATACCATTGATTGGGATCTTATTGAAACTCATTTTCCTGATATGTTAAGAGTTGCATTATCTATTAAGGCTGGTAAAATCACAGCATCTACACTTTTAAGAAAACTTAGTACTTATAGCAGGAAAAATAGGCTATATCAAGCTTTCAGAGAGTTAGGCAGGGCTATTCGAACAGGATATTTAATGAAGTATATCGGAGATGAAGAATTAAGAAGCACAATACAGGCAGCTACAAACAAAAGTGAAGGTTTTAATTGCTTTACTAAATGGGCGTTGTTTGGAGGAGGCGGAATTATCGCAGAGAATAATAGGGATGAACAGCGAAAAATAATAAAGTATAATCATTTAGTTTCCAATTGCATTATATTTTATAACGTTTTTCATATAACCCAAATTCTTCAGGAGTTAATAATGGAAGGTCATAAAATTGAGGAAGATACTATAGCCGCTTTAAGTCCATACATCACTCAGCATATTAATCGTTTTGGGCGTTATAATTTGGATTTAAATCGTAAGCCACCAGATATAGAATACAATTTATCATTGTATATGGAATAAATGAGTAATTTACTGCATTAGATAAGAACGGCAACGTGATATTATTGGTAATAACTGTCTTATGGCTGTTTTTTGCACGAATCGTTGCCGTACCCCGTATATACTCATAACTCGGTAAATATGGATTAACTGCTTGTTTTTTCATACATGTTTAACCTCATTCCGCGATTTAATTTGTCTTTATAGTATGATTTTTGGTGTAAGTATTATTGATTAAATTCTTTTTTCATAAACAGCCAGATTATTCGCATTAACCTCATAGGTGCCGGTATCAGTATATTTAATAACTGATTTTCCTTGAAAAATATCAACTAGGAAAGCAAGTGACATGGTTCCCCATGAAAATGAGCGTTGTGCTATGGCAGCCTTGATATTACCGTTTTTAATAAGATCAGATATATCCTTTGTAAAGTCAACAGTTAAAACTTTTAAATTAGAATGATATTTTTTAATATAATTACCGTAGGCAACTCCCCAGTTTACATCCGTAGAATATGCTAATTGAACATTTGGATGTTCCTTCTTTATGGAAATCATTAATCTTTTCATTTCCTCTTCAGAAGGACTGCTTAATATACTTTTTGTATATACTTTGATATTAGAGTTTTTCTTCAGTTCATCGATAAATCCTTCCGCACGCCTTTCGATGGAGCTAATTTTTATGTCTGACCATAAACCAATAATAATCTCCCCTTGGTTATTTAAGAGTTGTTTTGCTGCTTTAGCTGCATTTTTACCCAATTCAAAGCCATTCGTTTCAATCAAAGTTTCGTATTGTATACCATCCAATGCGGAATTAATAAATATGATCTTTATTCCCCTGGCTGCAGCATCTGCTAATACCTTACGAATTTCCAGACTGTCAATTGGACTTATTACAATTGCATCAAAGGATCTATTAACAAAATCCTTTAAGGCAGTAAGCATTTCATTAGCTCCGTCTTCCCTAGACTTTGGAGCAAATATTTCCATATAAAAATTAAACGCTTTTGCCGTCTTTTTTGTTTCTCTGGCCGTAGGTTCCCAAAATGCACACTCGAAATCAAAGATAACAGCAATTTTTTTGTGTTCATTTTCTTTACGTTTTATTTTTACCTTAGAAACATTCGTTGATATGGTATCAACTTTATTATGTAAATCGTGTGCCATCTTAAGTACAGTATTGGCCGTATTACTTTGACCCATCGTTAAGGATGCAACCTCTTCTGTAGTAGCCGAGGACTGCTGAATTACAGAAGCAATACTGCAAAACGAAGTGATTAAATTTTCCTTTTCATCAGAAAGCCCTATAACTTCATTATAAAATTCCTGTTGGTCATTAACAAACCCACCAACATAATTATTAATATGCTCAAAAGCATCAATTACTTCTGTTACAACCTGTGCTTGGTTATCGAAGGTTTCCTTTGATCCATCAATTGCTTTTTTCAAATTACTGATTTGCTGCATAATTGCTGAAATATTTTCGTTGATGGTTACGCTTGCTATGCGGCTTCCTTCCGATAGCTTTCGGATTTCCTGTGCAACAACTGCAAAACCTTTTCCAGCTTCACCTGCTCTGGCAGCTTCGATAGATGCATTTAAAGATAAAAGGTTTGTTTGACGCGCAATATCATTTAAATTTTTTGTAATATCATTAATTGTTTTAGTCTTATCCAAAAGAGTATATATTTCAGTAGCAATAACATTGTTCACTTCATAATTTTTATTTTGACTTACCGCCAGGTTTTCAACCGCAACTTTTCCATTGGAACTGACATCCCCCATATCATGAGCAGACCCAATTAATTGTTTGGACCTTTCACTCATTGACATAATCTTTTCTGCTAATATATCAGCAATATACTGGCACTTACTTATTTCTTCCGCCTGACTCTGTGAACCTTCTGCTATAAATTCTGCAGCTATGCGAACGTTATTAGAGGAATCCACCATCCCATCAACTATTCCTTCTAACTGATCTGATGTTATCTTTATATCATCAAAACCTTTATAGAAATCACAAAAAAATGTTTTATAGTTTTCTAGTAATGTTTTAAGTGTATTATCAATGTCTTGATCCATAGACACGTCATCTGTAAAATCCCATTGCATAAACTTATTAATCACTTGGAAATTACCCTTATTTAGCTTTTTTTTGTTCATATATAATCCCCCTTTTTGTTAAGAATTAAGACCTCTCACTTGTTAAACACCTTATGCTTTCTTCCTTAAGCTAATTTTAATCTTTCATAAAAAACAGCTTTGAAGTTAACTTCAAAGCTGTTTACCCAATTTCCAAATATGTTAGCTAAATCCGATAACTTTTTGTGATATTTTGTAAACCCCTACAGAAATACTTCGTCCAACTCGTCCTGGCAAATTCACTATTCGACCCATAATCCCATATCTAATATTATGATACAAATCTAAATCTTTATCCTTAATATACTTCCATAACTCTTTTTCCTTTTCCAGATTTTCTGCCGTTCCTGAACGTATTAACAAGATAGCAGATATTGCCGTAGTAATTTCAAGATGGTTTAGCATATACGTGCGAAGTTTTGGACTTTTAATATTTTCTATTTGCACCTGCTCTATCATAAGCTTGTTAACTTTAATCTGTTGATCGATTCTTTTTATCATTACACTCTCATTAACCGACTGATCTTCCCTACCGATAAAGTATCTGTAAAAATCCTCATTGATATAGAAGATTCTCTTTACATATTCAAGTGGTACATATACAAATAAATTGTCAACATAAAACGTATGCTTGGGAAGTTCCAGTCCGCAATCTCTTAAAAGCTCAGTTCTGTATATAACAGAATGCATCATAATATACTGTCCTTTACGAAAATGCTTAATATCGTCCCATGTGAAAAACGTACCCTCTGGAAACACATTTTCATATTTCATGATTTTTTTGTACTTTGCGCCTTTTTTTTCATATACAAAGTTGCTAATAATCATGTCAACTGATTTTTCTTCTGCCACAAAATCTTTTAATGTCTTTAGTATTTTGAGATATGCGCTGATATCTACCCAGTCATCACTGTCTACTACCTTAAAATATAATCCGGATGCATTTCGGATACCTGCATTTACAGCTTCCCCGTGCCCGCCGTTTTCCTGATGTATAGCTTTTACAATAGTTGGATATTTCTTTGCATATTCCTCTGCAATTTCTGCTGTTTTATCAACAGAGCCATCATTTACTATTAATAATTCTACATTTTCGCCGCCGGGCAAAAGGGACTCTATACAATATCTCATATATTCTTGTGAATTATAGCAAGGAATTACTACAGATAATAATTTCATACTCACACTACCTTTACTAGTTACCCTGCTTTTCAGGACTATTTTTAAAAATTATTTTGAATATCGGGAAAAATACCCAGAAGGAAATAGCGCAATTTATAATCATAGTAATAAAGTCTGCCATTGTTTCACCACTTGAACCCATGCCCCATATGTTCATGAATAAGTTATATATAGGCGCTTTGTAAAGTCCCTGAAGTGCAGCAGCTCCTATTGATATAATAATATAAGCAATTACATACCAAAAAGCAGACTTCCAAATGTTGCTTTTTGACTTAAATGTTATGTTTCTTTGGGCAAAAAAATTAATAATCTGTGCAATCGCCATAGTTATTTGAACCGCAAGGAAATACGCAAGTCCTCCTCCACCTCCTGATATAATTGACCCCGCTGCGTAATTGAATACATAATATGAGCTTCCATCAAAATTATGCCCAATCTGGAAAATCTGAAAATTTGTACCTACTAATGCTGTATGTCCAAATCCACCCTTAATCAGAGGCATTAAACCCATTTGTAAAACCGTTATTCCATTACTCAGCATAAAAAATACTATGAATTGTGCAATATCGGGGTGTTTGTCCTTGTATTTCGCCCAAAGGCCTTTTTCCCCTACAACTTTTTCATTATTTTCGATTTTTCCGTTGCTCATTTTCACCTCTCCTTTGTCGCTTCTACTATTGTTTTTTTTGTCTTAGATGCCGTCATCATCTTATTTCTTTCCTTTAACAAATGACTCAAGCCTTTAAAGAAATGGCCATTTACTATCATCAAGATGCCATTAAGCATTGGCATATTCACAGCACCACCTGTCATTCTTGCAATTCCCCTGAACGGCATATGATAAATAGACATCATAATAATATTTGCAGTGCTTATCTTTCCTATTTTTCTTAAAACCCAATGTGCAAAAGCAATTAGATGAAATGCAAATCTTGCAAATCCTCCCTTTGCATACTGGCATTGTGCAATAGTATCATTGTGGCCAAGAGGTTTACTTCTGTCCCATTTAGCTTCTGGTACCTTTCTGCCAAGTAATATTTCAAACTCGCTCACTTCAACACAGGCCGCTTTACCGGAAAAATAGGATGGAAGTGCTATCCTATCATAAGGTGCGGTTGCAATGGTTCCTTCTCTCATAATCACGCCGCGCAACTTAATGTCCACGCTGGAAGATCCAATGGTTATTTTATACTCTCCAGACTCTTCTTCCCATGAATCTGTTGCTACATTATAATAACGGAAGGACTTATTATCGAAGGCAATGGTAACCGTTTGTGTTTCTCCCGGCTGTAGGAATACCTTTTTAAATCCTTTTAGTTCCTTCTTTGGCCTGAAAATCATATCAGAGGACTTTCCAATATATAACTGTGCAACTTCTGCTCCAAAAGCGTCCCCCGTATTCTTCAGTGAAAATGTGACTTTATCACTTTCCACCTTTAAATCTGTATATTCAAATGTGGTATAACTGAGTCCATATCCAAAGGGGAAACGTACTTTCACATTGGCAGTATCGTAATAACGGTAACCAATATATAGACCTTCCCTGTATTCTACACTTACTTCCTTACCTGGAAAGTTGCTGCAGGAAGGCACATCCTCATAGCGTATTGGGTAGGATTCCGCCAGTTTTCCTGATGGGTTTACATCTCCGCAAAGCACTCGTAAAACAGCCCTTGCGCCTGCCTGTCCACTTAAGTATGTGTGCATCAGTCCCTTTATATTGCTAATCCATGGCATCTCAACAGCCGAACCACAAGAAAGAACTGCAATTATATTAGGATTTACTTTACAGATAGCTTCTAACAGTTCTATCTGATTTTGAGGGACTTTCATGTTTTGTCTGTCTAAGCCTTCTGCCTCAGTAGCCTCATCCAGACCTATATATAAAAGTACTATGTCTGCTTTTTCTGCAAGGTCGCATGCTTCCTTCACAAGTTTAATACTTTTCTTTCCATACCGTTTAAAGCCAGGTGCATAACCCACACTGACAATATCTACATCCTCCAGACATTCTACTGTATTATCAAGTTTTGTTGGGTTAACTATAGAAGACCCTGCGCCTTGATATCTTGGATTCTTTGCGAAATCACCGATCACTGCCACTTTTGTTCCAGGCTTCAATGGCAGGATGTTTTCCTCATTCTTAAGTAGCACAATAGATTCCTCAGCTGCAAGCTGGGCCATGCTATGGTGTTTGTCCACATCAAATTCACTACGTGGTCCCTTATACACCTCTTCTGTGGTAAAAATCAGTTCCAGCATTCTGTCCACGCATTCATCCAGTGCTTCTTCTTTTATTTTTCCGTTCTTAATAGCATCTATAATATCTACATTTGTCTCTCCGCCCGTGGTAGGCATCTCCAGTTCATTACCCGCAAGCATTCCTGCTACACGGTCGTTGCCACCGCCCCAATCGGTGACTATCACTCCCTGGTAGTCCCATTCACCACGCAAGATATCACGCATCAGATGCATGTTTTCATTAGTATAGGTGCCGTTCAACTTATTGTAGGAAGACATGATGGTCTTTGTACCACCTTCTTTGACTGCAATCTCAAATGCAGTCAGATAGATTTCCCTCAATGTTCTTTCATCGACAATTGTATCAATAGCCATTCTTCTCTCTTCCTGGTTATTCACGCAGAAATGTTTTACACAGGCTGAGATACCCAGTGATTGAATACCCTTGATGTAACTGGATGCCATTTTTCCAGCCAGGTAAGGATCCTCACTAAAGTATTCAAAATTTCTTCCACATAACGGATTTCTTTTCATATTGGTACCGGGGCCAAGAAGTACGTTAACTTTCTGTGATACTGCTTCTTTCCCCAAATAAATACCAATCTTTTCTCCCAGTTCTTCGTTCCAACTATTTGCTATAGTTGCAGCTGTAGGAAAGCAAGTTGCAGGAACACTGGCGTTTAATCCCAGATGATCCGCTGCCGCTGCCTGCTTCCTGATGCCATGAGGACCATCAGACAGAAACATGCTATCTATGCCCAAACGCTTAATATCCATGGTCTGCCAGAAATCCTTACCAGATGTTATTGATGCTTTTTCTTCTAAAGTCATCCGACCTATTATTTCTCTATATTTCATATCTTCACCTCTATATAGCCAGACTGCCTTAATGCAGTCTGGCTGTTTAATTTTCTTTTATGTCAAAGATTTAATAATTTTAGGCTACAATTCCTTCTTCTTTTCTCTTACGTAATGTAAAGAACAAGCCAGTACATATAGCTAAAGCAAGAACAACATCAACACCAACTGTTATTTTAACCCATGTAGGAGTATCGGTACTCATACCAGCATTTATAGCTCTGCTGTTTGCCACATTGTATAAAATATTGTGAGAAGACTCTCGGAGTGCCCACAAAGTATCATTGCTCTTAGTATTTGCAGAAGGCACACCCAAAGGTGCTACACCAGTAAGATAAGTATCGTTACCGTTTCTAATTCCAAGTTCAAAAGTCATATAAGGATATGCATTCATGCCGTTTCCATTAATATAGAAATCAGTATCAACCATGCCTTTAAATCCCCATTCATTACGAAGTATTTGCTTTAGAAGACCTGAACTTGCTCCAGCCCAAGTATTTCCTATACTGTTAAATGAAGACATAGCAGCCTTAGCCCCGCCTTCTTTAACTGCCATTTCAAACGGCTTTAAATAAATTTCACGAATAGTTTGTTCATTAGCCCATGTCAATACTCCAACAGTACGGTTAGTCTCCTGATCATTTAAAGCAAAATGCTTCATATAAACATATCCACCATTGCTTTGGTAACCTTTAGTAACTGAAGCAGCCATCTTACCAGAAAAAAGACCATCTTCAGAATAATATTCGAAGTTTCTTCCAGTAAATGCTGTACGATGAATATTCATGGCAGGAGCATACCAACCAGTAACACCATAGGCCTTAGCCTCGGCTCCAATACATTTTCCCATTGCTTCCGCAAGTTTAACATTCCAAGTGGATGCAATTACAACCTCTGCAGGGAATGCAATACCTGATACTTTTACTTTAGACATAAAATTACTAATAGCTGAAGGTCCATCATAATCTACAGTAGCTGGTTTACCTACAGACTTAATCTCTACGGTCTTATAACCTCCATGTACTACCATGTTAACCAAATCATCTGAAGACAGCTGATCAAGCAAAGCATCCCAACTCTTATCGTTGTAGTCAACCCCAACGTAATCCTTCAGATTCTTTCCGTTTTCCGCACCTGTAGTAGGTGCAGAGCTCTGCTTGTCAGCAGGCACATCATATCTTTTACTGCTAATATACTTAACGAAGTCAGCTTCTATAAGTTTGCCTTTTACTGTTGCTGTTTTACCATCGGCAGCCTTAACAGTGTAAGTTTTATTTGTGTCGATATCCTTAAGATTTGCAAATCCGTTTGCTCTGGAAAGGTATGTAGTTATACTTCCCTCACCAGTAACATTGCTGTCAAGCTGGTTTACAGCTGTTTGCTTATCAGTAGAACGTGCCGTACTATCATAAACCACCTGAGAAAGGTTCTTTGAACCTACATCAGCTATTTTTTCATGAGAATTATTCTTAAGCATAAGCTTATATTCGCCTTGTTCAAGTACATATGAACCCTTAGTACTGAACACTTTATTAGAATCATAAGATGACATGTCTTCTACTTTAAATGAAAGCGTAACTGTCTCTGATGCTCCTGCTTTTATAACATCTGATTTTGCAAAAGCACCAAGAACAACTGAAGATTTCTCCATTTTTCCAGTATAAGGAGCAGAATAATAAAGTTGTACTACATCTTTTCCATCCACTGATCCAGTGTTTGTTACTTTTACCTTAACAGAAATATCTTTATCGTTCCATATTAAACTATTAGGAACCACTTCTTGTTTAAAGTTGGTGTAGCTTAATCCATATCCAAAAGGATATATTACCTTTTCGTCATAATTAATTGCGCCTTCTGCTGCAGCAGTCTCATAATAACGGTACCCAACATAAACGCCCTCTTTGTAATCTACATAACTCAAATTAACTTTATTTGAATCTGCAGCAAGTGAATATGTGCCATCCGCGTTTTTAATTACGTAATTGTAATTGCCGGAATTGCTGGCTGCTGGTGCATCGAGAAGGTCTGTAGCATAACTGTCTACAGTTCTACCAGATGGACTAACTGCACCGGAAATCACTTTTCCAAGAGAGGTAAATCCATTTTGTCCTGGACCTCCGATATTCATAACACTTTTAATCTGACTATAATTTTTTACCCAATCAAGTTGGAAAGTATTACTGCTGTTAACAACAAGTATTACTTTATCAAAGTTTTTTGTAACAACATCTATCATACCTTTTTCTCTGTTACTTAGTTGTAAGTAATGTTTTGTTGCATCAAGATCGTCCTTATTACCAAATTTTTGACCTGTAGGTCCTTGCTGGTCACCTTTTGGATTAAATGTATCTGGACCGTCTAAGCTTGTTGGAAGGTCTGCACCCTCACCACCTGAACGGGAAATAAAGACAACCGCAGTATCAGAATAATCCTTTGCCTGTTTTATTCTATCTGCTGTGTAGAATGACGCTTCAGGCTCCGGAATTGTCCAGTCCTGACCATTCATTCCAATAATTGGTCTTTCCATTTTTAACGCCACATAATCGTCATACAATGTATTATTCACATCAAAGCCTGCAGATTCAAGGCCTGCTTTTGGTGTAACTGCCGTTGATGTATCTACTGCACCAGAACCAGTGCCCCCATAGATTGGATTAGTAAAGCTCCATCCAAAAACGTTTACTTTAGTCTTATTTGTACTCGATGTTTTTATTGGTAGAGTGTTGTCCTTATTTTGAAGAAGAACAATACCCTCATCCGCAATCTGCTCAACAAGTGCTGTCGATTGATTACGGGCAGCGACCGCTTCTTTACTCGTAGTGTCAACTTTTGAAAAATACGGTGTAATTACATCTGAAAAATAGGCCAATGCGATATTCACTACAACGACAATTGCAAGTGAAGTAGCCAATATTGACATCCTTATTATACGAGACTTTTTATTGCTCATTTTTTTACCTTTCATAACTTTTATTCCCCCCTATTTATAAAACTAATGTTGCAAAGATTTTTTTATTTCTCACTAACTTAACCACACGTGTTCATATTCCCCCTTATATTTGTTTACTAATCTCCTATGACATCGTTTAACTTATCACCTTTGCAATTCTAAATTTACCACCTTTTCAAAAAAACAACAATAAACTAAAAGTTATGGGGGTAAACTTTTAGTTTATTGCATAAAAAAAGACCATTTTGATGGGCTTTTTTTGCACATCAAAACGACTTACTTTTTTTCTTTACTATATTGTTTTACGTAACTTCCAAATAACGATACTCCCTTAGACTGAATAAATCTTTTTCTGGTAATTAGATAAATATTCTGAGGGATTTTTTCCTTAAGCCTTATGATTTTTAACTCTTCATCCTTAAATGCCTTTTCAACGAAATCTACCGAAACTGCCACTAGTCCATTCGCTTTACATAACATATGTGCAGTTGCAATATTACCAATTTCATATTTAACATAAGGTGTAAAACCATATTCCAGACACTTATCCACCAAACTATGCTCTTTACCTGTTTCCACAGATTTCAAAACCAAAGGTACATTTTCCAATTCGGTTATCGAAATTTCATCTTTTACTGCAAGCTGATGCTTTTTAGAAACCACTACCACTACTTCACCCGGTACGATTAACTCATATTCACAATTTTCAATTCCTTTATGTCCCATAATTAAGCCAATATCAGCTTCTTCTTCAAACAACTTACCAATAGGATATTCATCTGGTAATTCTCTTAGTTTCATTTGAATATTGGGATAAATTTCAGAAAACCCAAACAACAAACCTGGAGGTACTGCCGATGTTGTAGCATAAGTAACCACAACACTTAAATCACTTTTTCTCCCATTTATAATGCTGATTTCTTTTTTAATGTCTTTCATCAGATAACAGATATGTTTAGCTCGGGCATATAATAACTCGCCGCATTCCGTAGCTTTCATTCCACTTGATCCTCTATGGAATAATTCTACTTGCAAATCCATTTCCAAATGTTTTATAGTCTTACTTAGCCCTTGCGGAGTAATAAATAAGTCCTTAGCCGCCGAAGAAACACTTTTCTTCTCATAAACTTTGATGAAATATTCTAATGCCTCTGTATTCATATTTTTTCCTTTACACGCGTGTTAGTGGTTGATATATTAACAAAAGTATAGCATACTGTATATTATTTTACAACTTAACTTTCTTTATTCAGCCCCATTTATCTAATACACATTTATATATATTTTATTACCTTTTGTGCTTCATTAATATTTTCATAATAACCACTTGCTACTAATGAAAATAATGCCACTCCATAAGCTGCTTCCTCTTTATGCACAGGTATCCTTAACTCTAAATGGAATAATTCTTCTAATATTCTTTGTAAATGCCTATTCTTGCGAATTCCATTTCCGCAGCCTACCAATGTGGTCGCTCTTACTTGTTTAATTTCACACATTTTATTATATAAATTAAAGAGTTCAATTGCTATTCCCTTAAGCATTCCAGCTATCATATTAGCTGGCGTAAAATTATGAACATCTATATTACTAATGCTACCCCTTTCTAATGGATTCTCCCTAGTTCCACTTAACCTTGTAGAAATAATTAATGGATTCTCGCTGGCCTTTTCATCTGACATAGCCTTATCCATAACATCATATAGTGATGTACATGTATCTTCAGTAGTTAACATCATTACTTTTCTAAAAAAAGATTCTAACATTGCATAAGCCCTACCTCCACATAATGCGGAACCAACAAGAATAAAATCTTCACCTGCATTTTGTCTTAGTTCAATATCTAAACATGATTGGTTCTCTATGTACCCTAAGGCGCCTATTGATACTTGACTTCCTGTTCCAACATTTACAAGAACCGTGTTTTGCATATCCTTCACAGACCCAAGAACACTGGCTTGATTATCTCCTATTGCCACACTAACAGCAGTACCCTCTTTTGTTTTATTTGCAAGCTCATATCCTTGTTTTATTATTGGAAAGATGTCACAATAAATGTTCACTTTTTGTAAAACATTAAAATCAAATACTTTCTGTTTTAAATTAAAGCAACCAAGACTCGCAGCATTTGATGGGCTCATAACTGGAGTTATTTCATTTACTAATTTCATAACAATATAATCACTAATTGTACAAATATTTGTTGCATCTTCTGGGACTAAATTATTACACATATTATAAAAATGAGTGGTCAATCCAAATCCAGAAGCCATATGATATCCAGTTTTTTTAGTTAAATACTGAGCATAAGTATCCTCTTTTGTGTATAATAAATCACCTCTACCATCTTGCCATGTGTATAATGGACTAATTGCATTTCCTTTTTTGTCCACATACAAAATTCCATGCATTTGCCCAGTAACCCCAATAGAATTTATATTTTCATTATTCTCCATAAGCTCTCGCAAAATGGTAGTTGTTTTATATAATATTAGGTCAACATCTTGTATTTTTTCATAAGCATTATAACTATCTAAAAAAGTATCGTTAGCAACTGTTCTACTTTCTAAAACGTCTCCAGTTTCTCCATCAATAGCGACACCGCAAATAGTGGTTGTTCCAATATCTAATCCTATTGCCTTCATATCTATTCTCCTTTATTCCTTGAGACTAATATACTTATTTATAATATCATATACACTTAATTCTATATAAAATTATCATTACCTTTAAGTTTTTACAAAAAATTTAAAATCCCCAAGGTATTACTCTTGGAGATCATCATTAGCTATTTTACTATATATATCAGCAATTAATTTGTATAAAAACAGTACATTATTGTTCTTATACAACACTCTGTTTAACTTCATTGTTAGTTATTGGTTTTTTTAAGACACCAATAATTAATGCAGTAATAATAGAACCAACAATAATACATAAAATATAAAGCACTGGTCTACTTGCAGCTACAGGTATTACGAAAATTCCGCCATGAGGCGCTCTTAGAGAAATATTTAATGCCATACTCATTGCGCCACCAATCGCAGCTCCAATAATATTGGCTGGAATTACACGTAAGGGGTCTGCCGCCGCAAATGGTATCGCTGCTTCAGTAATGAATGAGGCTCCCATTATATATGCTGCTTTTCCAGCATCTTTTTCTTCTTTTGTATAACGATTTTTAAATAAAGTTGTCGATAATGCGATTCCAAGAGGAGGAACCATGCCGCCTACCATTAAAGCTGCGGAAGGTTCATAAACGCCACTAGCAAACATTGCTAGCCCAAATGCAGATGCAGTTTTATTAATTGGGCCTCCCATATCGGATGCCATCATTCCTCCAAGAATGGCTCCCAATAATGCTGCATTTAATCCTTTTAAACTGGACAACCATGTTTGTAATGTTTCATTTAACCACATCACCGGTGTATTAATTATAAAAAACATTACAAAAGCCACTATAAAAGTACTAATCAACGGTATTATAAGAACAGCGTTTATACCTTGAATGGAGGCAGGTAATCTTTTCACTATTTTTTGTACGAATAAGACAGCGTACCCAGCTAAAAAGCCTGCAACAAGTCCACCTAAAAACCCAGCTCCTCCTAATNTGGCCATCATTCCACCTATCATACCAGGAGCTAGTCCTTGTTTGTCTGCAATACTAAAAGCAATATAACCCGCTAAAATTGGAACCATCAAAGCAAATGCCGCTGCACCACCTGCTTGATCTAGAAACGCCGCAAAAACATTGTAAGATTCATGGTCAGGATTTGCAGCATGTATACCAAACATAAATGAAATAGCTATGAAAATTCCGCCTGCAACAACAAACGGTATCATGTATGATACACCTGTCATTATGTGACTGTAAAACACAGGCTGATTCATCCTAGTTTTCGACTTAGCATCTTTTATAATTGAATCATTATTTTTTATAAACTCCCCCTTTTCTTTAATAGATTCTTCTATTAATTCTCTGGGTCTATGTATCCCATCTTTTACAGGCACCTTTAGTACATATTTATTGCCAAAAACAGACATATCAACTTTAATATCAGCCGCAACAACTATTGCATCTGCATTTTCGATATCAGAAGCTGTAAGTTTATTTTCTACACCGTTTGCACCATTTTTTTGAATTTTATATGTCATTCCCAGTTTTTCAGCTGCTTTCTCTAGCCCTTCAGCTGCCATATAAGTATGTGCAATCCCAGTTATACAACCAGTTATCCCTACAAGTTTTTTTCCTACATAGCTTTTACTAGAACCTTTACTATTTAATGAATTTTCAGTCTTGATTTTTTGTTCGCTAAAAATCTTTAAAACCTCATCTGAATTCTCAGCTAATATTAACTTAGCCCTAAAAATTTCATCCATTAGATAAGTGGATAATGTAGAAAGTATACTTAAGTGCTCATTAGATTCATTTTCTTTAGCTGCAATCATAAAAAATAAGTGATATCTCTCATTTTCTATTACAATTCCTCTTAACGATCTATATAATGCAATTGTTGATTCTTTTACCGAGCTCGATTTTGCATGTGGTATAGCAACTCCTAATCCTATTTCTGTTGGAATTTCATTTTCTCTTTTCCATATATCTTTTTCAAATTTATTTTTATCTTTCAAATAACCATTTTTGTTTAATGTTTCAATCATTCTTGTAAATATTTCTTCTTTAGTTGTTGAAATATCATCAATGTTGATATTTTCTTTTTTCAATAAATCATAAATTTCCATTTTTTCCTCCTTCCATTATTCAAATAAGGTGTTTCAAAATAAAACTTGCTTTCTATTTTGAAACACCTTATATATTAATTTTAAGTTCTGATTATACTATGTTTATTTATAGTAACATTTTGCTTTATCAATATCATTGAATAGATCCATCTTGAATTCAATAACTTCTCTTGCTGCTTTAATACATGGTGGATAAATAGCATTGGGTTCATA
>JGI24143J45723_1000149_pt1 | contig 36635 bp, 39 predicted proteins | sample BarGraIncu00432A_FD_45723 | JGI IMG/M metagenome (IMG submission 45723) | reverse complement strand
CATTTAGGCTCTATTGCAAGGTAATCTCGTATCCTTGAACCATAAAATCCAATAGCTAAATCGCACAAGCCTGTTTCGCTACACAACCAAGCAAGTGTAGCCCCTACACTATAACCAAACACGTAAACTTTTTTATAATGTCCTCGTGCATTATGTAGAACCTCTTTTACTTGAATGAACGCACTCTCAAAACCAATACTACTCATATAGTAATTATAAGCTATCGCTTCCTGGTCATAACTAAATGCCTCTCTTCCATTAAGCAAGTTAGGAGCCATAATATCAAACCCATATTTTGATAAATTTCCACATACATCAAGTATGTGTTCATTGATTCCATAAATCTCATGTAGAACAATAATAGCTGTATTCGAGTGATTACTATAGGTTAGCATCGATACCTCCACGCCCAGTGAACGACCTGTACTTTTCCATAAATATTATCTTTATACTTGACAATTAAATTAATTCCGCCACATGATACGTTTTTGAAACTCCCCACAAATGAATCTGGAGGATTGATCTGTAGGGAGTTTTAAGCCTAACCCCGTTCCTTCCAATTCCACCATTTAAGTAACTTGGCGTCATATTCGTCATTAGATGCAAAATAAACCGCACATTTAAATACATACAGCATACATCTATCAACTTTACAGCCTTGATATTCGCATAGCTGTCCATATAACTGCTCTGGGTCTCTATCTCTTAAATGCTGAATAGATTTTATGCCTAAATCAAAAGAATCTTTAGCAATTGTTTTCCCCACCCCTGGAATTGTTTGCAATTCTTTTAAAGCCATCTGCTCATCATTCGTCACTAATACCATCATCTTTAATTATTAGCTGTCAAACGCATTTAATGCTATTGGTAATGCCTGAACTACAGCATTTCCCACCGCAGGTAATCCTACTAAAACGGCACTTATTATTTCTTCTCTCGTTGCCCCAAGGGACTTAGCATGTTTCACATGAAAGGGCAATCCGCTTTCCAGCCTAACTGACGCTAATACAGCGATGTATGCAAGTTCTTCCGTCTTAGAATCAAGTTTGCTTGCTGAATCCAGTTTTTGTACAGTTTCCATCCATATTTTTTGTTGTTCTGGTGCTTCCTTTATAAAAGTTTGAAAAGCATTACTAATCGATAATTTCTCACTCATTTCTTTAACCTCCAACTTTTTAATTATTCTAACACAGGGAATCAACAAAACGCAATTTAAAACCAGAATGTCACATTCTTATAGTGTTATGCCCAAATTACGCTGAAATTTTCTTACGAGATAGTGACCAATAAATAAGATATTTTTCTAATTATTACATTAATTTCTTTTATAGAGCAACAATAAAGCGGTGCAATTTATTCTACCATTCACTAAGACACGTGTTTAATATTAAATTTTCATGAATCAACCACCCTACGAATATCATCGTTAACCACACTACAAGTGAGGCACATATGCTTCCCCAACAACATTCTTAATATTCATCAATTAGTTTATTTCCAAGCCTAAACTATGGTCGTAATGTGGCAATTGACTAAACAGTACTAATACAGCTCAAAATTTTTTCGCCATTATTTATCTTTTTCAAACACATATACTTTGCCACATTTCGCCCTCTTGAAGCTATTACCTATGAATCCTCTAGTAATTAATTCCTTCTGTATTTCCACCATCAAAAATCCATGTGTCACTATTAATAAATTATCTTCTTTAAGAATTCCTGAAATAAACCGTCTTACCCTATCCTTTGTCTGGCTTATAGTTTCAGACTGAGAGTGATGGGAACAAAGCCATGCCAATCTCCCTGCCATTAGCCAAAATATATATGGTAATTTTACATTAGATTCAAGAACTGGCGCAATCGGCACTTCACGAATTAATTCTGATTTAGTAATATCCCCTCTATAGATATACTGTGCCGTTTCTATCGCTCACGATAAATCGCTACAATAGCACTTGTCCCAAGAACCTAGCTCAATTATTAAATCCATAGTTTTAGTGGGCGAACAGTCATACACGTTAGCCCACTTTCTAAAATCTTCTGCCGACATCAAAAAATTATGTAAACAATTAACTTCAAAATGCCGTATCAAGCCGATTTTCATCATTTTCTCCGTTTCTATCAATAATTCAGCTAATGTATACNTCGTATAACGGCACCGTTCTACCCTCAATACTTGAAGGTGATTGGCCTATATAACAAGCTCCTAACTTGTCATAAAATCCTTTGGCATGAGGGTCTGAGAAGAGATTAACTTTATCAATCTGCATTTCCTTACATTGCACTTTCATTATGGCAATCAACTTTGACCCAATACCCTTACCAATATACTCTGGCAAGATGAAGATGTGTTCTAACCAAATTCCTTTATTAACACATACTTTACCTGCCCCAAAAGCTTCTTTAACTTCTACCAATGAAAAATACCCTACAACTCGCCCAGTAACCTCTGCTACATAAACAGTATTATTTAGTATATAAGATGGTATGATGGTCAATTCATCTTTCCATACTTTAATATATTCTTCTGGATAGTTCCAGTACCGTTTAGATGCAAATGAAATTTCGGTTAAGTCTTCACTATCATTTACCGTTGCAGGTCTAATTACTATATCCATCCTTTGCCCTCCAGACCGTATAGCTATTTGAAATTTAAATAATAATTATCTTATTCAAGTAAGTTCATTTCTTTTAATATCGATAGTGATATTTGTTTCGCTTTCATACCATTGACATTATCATTTGCCTCGATATTAGTTGCAAATAGATATTTTTTCCCATCTTTTTCAATTCATCCTACAAACCAGCCAATAATATCATTACCCTCGTTAATCCCAGTTCCCGTTTTCCCGAGAAGACAGCCTACATTACTTTCCAACTAGCAAAATAGTTCCTTTGCTTCCTTGAAGCAAGATCTTTTCCTCTGTAAAAAATGTTGGAAACATCAACTAAAGAAGTTTTATGCTTCTTGACGAATGAAGTAAAATTATTTACAATTGTAGTTATTTGAAAAACTTCTTTTTTACAAATAAACAAAAACAAGATGATATGAGGAGCAAACATATGACAACATTAAATGCCATCATTATGGAAGTAGGTAAAGATCCTGCTGTCTACAAACTATCAACGGCGATTGATAAACAACTTGAAGAAATGGCCTCTGTATTAGGCGGAAATTTTATTAGTTCTCGCCTGTTCAACGTCGGTGAAGGTCTATCCTTACATATTTTTATCAACGACATGGCAATTCCTCTACAACTAACTGCAAATCGTCGTTTTCCTGAACCTGATCAAGATGAAATTATTTTTGGTAATGCTCTTTTTCTCATCATTGATGATATAAAAGGTGATGAAGAAGGTGCATTAGATATTCCTGATGAAATCTGTGAGGTTTTCATTAGCAAACTGAAAGATAATTTTGCGTCTTGTCGTGGTGACGAGAAACCAAATTCGGAAGCAGAAATTTTTGTCGAAAATCCAGGAACAACCGAAGAACGACGATTTAAATGGGAAGAAGTACAAGCACCTGGCAAAGAAGAAGAGTTAAAATTTATTGGACAAGGTTATGTTCGAATTGTTGACGATGGTACCTGTGATATTTTAGAAATTCGCGGACGTTATTTCAAGCAAGAATATCTTAAAGAAAGCAATAAAAAATTACAATAGAGTGTTTAAATAAACCCCATCAGCGAAAACTGATGGGGTTTATACTACATAAAACAAGGGTGGAGGAAATATAGGAAGAACGTCCCCTCGCTTCTTTCACTTTCCGCAAAACGCTCAGACACCACATTGTATAAGGGCTCAAAGTAATTCTCACCGTTAGATATGATACGGTTCTGTGTAACATCTATAATAGCGAAATTTAATTTGGGTTAAATAATTCAATTAGGGAATACGTCAGTCCTGATCTCATGTCTTGTCAACGGTATACCCTCGATTTATCCTCCTAGGACAACCACCCTTTCCCCGTTTTCCTCACTTAACTTGCTCCCAGTCATCTGCCTTAAATCCCACCAAGACCCTGTTATCGGCAAGTAAAATAGGCCGTTTGACCAGCATTCCATCCGTTGCAAGTACGGCAATCATCTCTGTATCGGACATGTCCGGCAAGTTGTCCTTTAATCGCATTGATTTGTACAAAAGTCCACTGGTATTAAAGAATTTTTTAAGCGGAAGTTTGCTTTTCCCCCACCATTCCTCTAGTTCCACCGCCGACGGATTTTGTTCCTTAATATGCCGTTCATCATAGGCAATTCCATTGTCATTTAACCATTTTTTTGCCTTTTGGCAAGTCGTGCATTTGGGGTAACAAACAAGCTGATATCTCATGATCAATTTCCTCACTTTCTCTACTATTATGCATCAAGAAAATCAGTCTAAGGACAAAGGGGTAAGTAGCCCAGAGGGGTTTCACCTCTAGGCTACTTACCCCCTTTTGTCCCACGATTAATCTTAAACCCTAATACTCCTATTTCACCAATTGTAAAAGCAACATTTTTTTCGCAGACTACTAGGCTATTAACTTTTTCGGTCAACTCTTCCGATAAAGCTTATTTGATGAAGCTATGGATGGGGTAGAACTATTTATGATTCCCAACATTAATTTATTCACTAGTGAATATCAACCTTATTGGCTATTACTTGTAAGCCCATTGATCCCCATAGGTAAGTATTCCATTATAAAATTTCAAGGTCTTTTAATATTAATTTAGTAATCTCTCTTGCCTTCCCACCAGTTGCCCCATCTGGTGCTTGTATATTCATGGCGAAGAAATAACGATTTCCCCCTTTCTCGACACAGCCGACAAACCATCCTAATAGCCATTTACTATTTTGGAATCCCGAACCCGTTTTACCCATTAATCTCACGTTATCATTTGACGACAAGGTAATGTTCTTTTTCATTATCTCCACATTCTCGGGAGAAACCAGCAAATTACCCGAGTAAAGATTGTGTAACAAGTCTACTTGTTCACGTGCTGAAATCTCTAATGAGGACCGTAGCCAGAATGTAGTCAATCCGCCAGATATATCTCGATTACCATACTCTATTTTATCTAGATATGTCTGCATTCTTTCAGTTCCAATACGAGTTGCAAGCTCTTGAAAATACCAGACAACCGATTCCTTTGTAGCGGACGCTAATGTTTGGTCATGGTTCCAAGCAGGAAACGTATAATGTGTCCCATCCCATTTAAACAAAGTATATACGTCCTCTTGGTCCAAAATACCAGTTTCCAATCCAGCAATTGAATTGTAAATTTAAAAAGTGGAACACGGTGACAAGCGTTTTATACTTTGAGGTTCGTTAAAAACTACATATTGATCGTTAGCTTCATCGTACATCACAAATGTACTGGTGGTAAATCCTTCAAAGTACTTCTCAAAGTCTTGCTTTTCAACTAAAGTGCCCGCACTAGAGCTGGTCATTAAGCCAACATTAATAATGGCAATGGACAGTAATACTAATAATACTCGTTTCATTCAGTTCTCTCCTCTTAGCATATAGCTTATATTTTGGATTATTTAAAATTTCAATTATGGTTTTATTAAATTGATAAAGAAAGCCTTTTGATCATAATCACGATCCTAATATATTAGGGCCTTTTCAATTCATATTATTCCAATTTAATCATATTTATAAATAATTCAATATTGTTTAGGTAAATCCTTCCATAAAGATAAAAAGTCATTATATTTTTAATGCAACACCATAATAATATTGTGAGACATAAAAAAAGTACAGATGCCTCAAACCGAGATTTTGCTACAATGCTATCTGATTCTATAAAAATTAACCGATCTCTATATAGAGACCGGCTTTTTCTTTGTAAATATTAAGTGACTCATATTTCATAATTTAAAAACAGCTTATTTTATAAATAGCTATTTAAGGTTTTCCTTGCTGTGCCAATATCAATAACCAATTGTGTACATTTGAGGCGCAACCAGAAACTTCTAAATGTGTTAGTCGATTGAAAGATGGGTATACGATTTAAGGCGAAAACATCACTATTCGTTTTATCTCTGCCTAAATTCACCGTGAACGCCCCTCGATATCCAGTTTGTTGTAATAATTGAGTGGTTGTCTGACTGTAAAAGCCGCCCGGATAGGCAAAATATTTTACGGGTTCTTTAAGTTGCCATTCTATGGCTTCACGTGATTTTCCTAATTGGTATTCAACATACTCATTTGTAGCACCAGCAAGTGAGATATGATTTAGAGTATGGGACCCGAAAACAAACCCATTATCATGCATTTCTTTCACTTGTTCCCAGGTTAAATATCGACTGTTATTTCCTACATAATCGGTTATTAAAAAGATAGTTGCAGTAAAATTATACTTCTTCAGTATTGGATAAGCTTCAAGATATGCGTCACGGTAACCATCATCAAATGTAATCAAAATAGGGTTTTCAGGCAGTGGTTCATTATATTGGATATAATCCAATAGTTGATCAGGAGAGATAGTTGTGTAGCCATTATCGTGTAAATAAGACATTTGCTCATCAAACTCATTGGGAGTGATCGCCAGAGTATTTATTTTCTCGTTGCTTACCAGATGGTAATTCAAAACTGGAATTCCAACATTATTTATACTTATGATAGCAGCTGTGACTACAAATAATATAATAATTAATAAAATGGGCTTTTTTCGAAGAAAAGACACTAGGATTCCCCCAATTCGATATAAGATAATGTATTTTTTATTCCAATTACTACTACTTTAGTTTATGTATTTTTATCTCTTGTATGTACATTTTAGTTTAGCCTTTTTCCATAGGAATCTACCAAATTTAACTTGTTGAATTTGGCAAGCTGTTTTGCTATGATGTTATAGTTCACTAAGATAGTAAAATGATAAAATTCTATTTATATATTTCACACCTGAAAGGAGGGATTTCTTATGAAACATAAGGTCCTCTGGAAAAGAATTTTACTTTTTGTATTTATCGCATTTGTTTCTTTGATAACCCTCGCTGGAGCGGCAGCCTACGCTTTTGTAAGTAAAATTCAAGCTCCAGTTTCAAATGAAATACCCTTGTCCCAAGAGACATCCATTAGTACAATAAACACACCTGTCGAAAAATTAAATCAACGCATTAATATTTTACTAATAGGCCTCGATGACGGCGATCCAGATATTCCTAATGGCCCACATCGGTCGGATACCATGATGGTGGCAAGCATTGATTCTGAAAATAACACAATTAATCTATTATCAATTCCTCGTGATTCTAAGGTAACCATCCCCGGACATGGTGCCTATGACAAAATCGCTCATGCTTATTTTTACGGTGGCCCTAATTTAGCCGTAACTACTGTAACAAATTTTCTGCACATTCCAATTCATCACTATATTGCAATTGATTGGCAATCATTTATAAAGATAGTGGACATCTTAGGTGGAGTCAACTTAAATGTTGAACGTGATATGAATTATGATGACCCCTATGAAAACCTTAGTATTCACCTTTCGAAAGGCAACCAACATTTAGACGGTGAGAAGGCTGGGCAATATGTGCGTTACCGACATGATGAGCTTGGTGATATCGGTCGCGTCGAACGACAACAGCATTTTTTACAGGCATTGAATAGCCAGNTGCTACAGTCTGGTACAATTTTGAAATTACCAGCTTTGATGACGACAATAAGTAACTATGTCCACACAGATATGAATATGATTGATTTAGCAAAGGTAGCCAATTCGCTGCGAGATATGAAAGCTAATTCTCTACACGCCGTAATGGTTCCTGGTGATTTTAAAACAATTAAAGAAGTAAGTTACTGGTCTCCAGATATAGATAAGACTCAAACCCTTGTAAAAAAAATGTTTGGCAGTGAGGTTACTAAATAGCAACTACACATGTTATTTTTATAAATCTTCTTTAAGAAGAAGTTGTCTCAACTATGAGGCAACTTTTTCTTGAATTCGTTTAACTTAACCTGTTTAAATCCATAGTCTAAAAGCTTAGTCGCATCATCCCAGCGCGTCTCACTGTTCAGTATGACAGCGATTAATTGAACATTGCCTCGTTTGGCAGTCGCCACTAGACACTCGCCTGCAGCATCCGTATAGCCAGTTTTGCCACCATTAGCACCAGGATAGGTTGTCAGCATTTTATTTGTATTGTTAACATGAGTTATTTTGCCATTAATAAAATTCACATTATACTCCCGTGTCGATACGATTCTTGCAAAATCAGCATTTTGCATAGCGTAATTAGTAATTAATGCAAGATCATATGCAGTTGTGTAATGATTAACGGGATCAGGTAAACCGTGAGGATTGGAAAAATGTGTATTTTTTGCGCCAATTTTCGTTGCATTAGCATTCATCATATTTACGAACAATGGTATGGACCCGCCCACATGTTCGGCAATGGCTTCAGCAGAATCGTTCCCTGAAACCAACATCATACCATACATAGCATTTCTTAATGATAATTTTTCACCTGTTTTTAATTCAAGACTTGATCCTTCAACACACGCAGCACTAGGACTTACGGTAACAATACTATTAGGATTGCCTTTTTCAATAGCAGTAATCAGTGTCATTATTTTGGTCGTACTGGCTGGATACATGATTCCATTGGAATTTTTACTAAACACTACCTGTTTGGTATTAGCCACCATCAATACAGCGGCCTCAGCACCCACTTGTGGTAGTGGCGTGGCTGCATAAGCAACACCCATACAAGCATATATAATCACAAACAATAATGATAAGATTTGTTTCCTCATAAGATACCTCCGTATACTCAGACTTTTGTAGCAATCGTTATTCTATTTTGCTTTTATTGCCATAGAATGTTACAAGCTTCCTTGATTAAAAATAATAATATTGAAATGAGCATTTATATTTTTACAGGTAATATCATGAACTAAAGAGAATCTATTTACTGACGATTGGAAAAATACAGTAAAAGTCCTTCTGTGAATGATTGGCATTTACATCTATCAATCCAAAAGAAATATACCTATTTAAGGAGTCATTATGGAAAATAAACGACATAAAGAGCACCATTTTACCTCTTCAGACACTGTAAAGGATATCGTTATTGGTATGTCTGATGGACTAACCGTCCCTTTTGCCCTAGCAGCTGGTCTGTCAGGCGTGGTAGACGGTACATCTATCGTTGTTACAGCGGGAATTGCAGAAATAGCAGCTGGTTCTATTGCAATGGGCCTCGGTGGTTACCTCGCTGCCCGTAGTGAAGAAGAACATTACACCAATGAGAGAAAACGTGAACAACAAGAGACTCAGTATCGGCTAGCTGATGAAGAACAAGAAATTATCGATATCTTTTCTTCGTATGAAATCTCCCCTACGGATAGCCGTCCTGTAGTAGAAGCCCTAAAGAAAAACCCGGAAATCATGGTTAACTTTATGATGAAATTTGAACTTGGATTAGAACAACCCAATCCTCAGCGTGCAGTCAAAAGTGCTAGTACGATAGCAACGTCATATGCCCTAGGGGGAATGATACCCTTATTGCCCTACATACTTCTCTCCAAAGGGCACATCGCCTTATTATGGTCTGTTACAGTAACCATTATTGCATTATTTATCTTCGGTTATATGAAAGGGCATTTTTTAGGGACAAAACCATGGTATAGCGCCTTACAGACAACATTTATTGGCGGGGCGGCGGCTGGAGTCGCTTATTATATGGCGAAATTATTATCATAATGCCCCATTGCGGGTTTTGTCGGGGCACACCATAAGAAAATAGTGATGCTGCTTATCGGCTTAGCTATCTTGGCATATCTAAAATTTCTCTATGTATTTTCAAGATTTTTTCTCCGTATCCAACTCCGGGTACAGCCCAATTACCACCTAATCCTTGCCACGTTGAAATTTGACCATATTTTGCAGGTATTTTTGCGAGTATTTCGTAACGCGGGTCAATAATAGGCTCAACAGGTAATCTTGTCGTAGCATAGGCCAGTAAATGTTGAATCTGACTCCTTATCCCCAAGGTAGGAGTACTAAAACTAGCCCCTTTCGCCTTATTACCCGTAGCCCCGATGCCCGCAAAATTATTTTGGAATGGTAGTACATCACCGCCATACCGGAAATACCCAGTTTCATGTAAAGATTGAGCAAGAGCAACGTCAGGACGAATCCCTTCTTTAATACCCTCTTCATAAAAAGTATTCACAAATTCGTCGGTGCTGGTTATGATGAGAGGTAGTGGATTCTTCATATTTATGTACTCAATACACTGTTTTCTTGTGGCGATAGGTCCCCCTAAAATCGTTAAATCTTTAAAAATTTCAACAGGTTGTATTAAAGTAATCCCACCATCTTGTCCTATGTTAACTTGTTGTACAGTAACTTTGGGTCCGGTGTTTAGCGGATTACGCAGCTTTAATAATTCTTCTTTTAAAGAGGAACAAAATCCAATTGAAGAGGTAAAAAGCGTTAAGCAAATCGTTAGGCTTATTATTAATTTTGTTTTCAAATGCAATTGCTCCCTTACCTTTTATCTACATTAAATAATACTTTACTCTGTGTTGCAATTGGTAGCACCATAACCATCAAAATTTATAAAATTCTCAATGACTACCCCATCAATATTAAGGGAAAGTAGTAAGATCATACAATGGTAGCTTAGTTTCTTTCTTAGCGTTTTTCAAATGTTGCAAGAAGATGGAACTAATCCATTCTTTCTGCAATGCCAAAGTATATAAGGATTGTATTGAATTTTTAACAATTTGCTCATTTTGCTGCATTTCAATCCATTGCCCCAGCAAAACAACAACCTGCTTTAAATCCCATTCATCCCAAAATACACGTCCATATAACAAAGCCACTTGCTGACGTACTTCCAGTAGTTCAATTACAGCTACTTCTTTCAGTAATAGCCTTTTATAAGGTGTCAAAAATAGCGGCCTAACCTGGGTGATTTTTTCTAGCATCTCAGCAGCTTTTTTTTGAATACAAGGATCTGAGTGTAATACGCCTCGCATAACACTATCAAATATGAGTGGATCAGCCGCTGCCGCTTCTAATAATCCTTCTAACTGATTACAAGACTGTCCATTTTCTTCACATAATAGTTCCCATGGTACTAACAAATAGTGTCGCCTCCCTAGCAATGTACAATGCCTCTTCTTCTAATAACCTCTATCATACTGAAATGTACTACTTTACTCAACTACTTTTTCATATTTTAGTTAAAAACATTTCAAAAAGTGTACAAGCTGATGAAAAATAGGTATACTAATACAATAATAGTAAAAAAATAGGGAGAAATATGTAATGCTATTTCGCAAGAAAAAAATATATGAAGACATTTACAAATGGTGTCGTAGCAATAATGGTACCTGCTTTTATTGTTATGAAAACAAACCTGTGGCAATCCCTTTAGTGAGGGGTAAAGGGATTTGTCAAGAATGTCTCAATCACTTTAGGGTTGGGCATGTAGGTACTGATCGGCATATCATCACTCATCTGACTAAAAGTACTCGTAGTCACGATGATACTGTCCTTTGGCTACGGAAACAAGGTATTAAACTAGCGCCCACCGGTTATAAAGATGGTGTTCATTCTTATATGGCCATTAACAATCCTGGAATTTTTACACACTATTATGATATCATCTATGGTTCTGCAGATCTAACCACAGTGGACAAGAATACAGCTCTAAAGATCATGGATAGTTATACTGATATTGAAATATTCACAGATGGTGATATTCGCATTCACTATTAATAAAACTCTTGTTAACCCCAAAGACGCACTGCCCCTATGGCGTCACATCAAGAGAACATGTTCTATATTAGCAATCTCATGTAACATTTAGGTACTACTTATAAAAGGAGAAATGATTCGCAATGAAAAAGACTGAAGATAACGAGCCTATAAAAATGTGTGACCCTTCTCTAATTGAGGATATCAAGTTAACAGTTGATATTGAAAGATTACCAGTTCAGTTCTCAACAGCTGAAATAGCCGAGTGGATGGAAAAGGATAAGATTACAAGACTTGATGGTACGGCATACCCAGAAATCACCCTTGAATTACTAACTAACTATTCACAGCATACGCCAATAACTAAGAAAAGGAAACAGAAAGTATTATATACCAGTGATGATGGTCAATTATTTTCATTTAATCCCTTTGAAACTCCCCATTTGAAATAGCTTAAAAGGGAATGTTATACAGTAGTATATATATGCAAATAAAACTACAGGCTTAGGTGCATTATTGCACCCAAGCCTGTAGTTTTCTGCACTGCGGGATATGCAGAGTATTGTACCGCAAAATAAAATAGTATTAGTTTACAACCTTTCTATAAAGTAGTAAAATTATATTGTTAACCATTTAATATTATCTCGTTAACAATATAAAGGTATCACTTATGTGATGAATACAAGGAGGCTAGGCATGGACTATCATAGCATTATTGCTCTCGGTGAATACATATTACAAGGTAACCAAATTAGCTATGAAAACGCACTCAAACTAACCGAAGTGACAATGGAGGATACTCCCCTTCTTGGGGCTTTTGCTAATAAGATTCGGCGGCAGTTTGCTGGTAACTCAGTTGATATGTGTGGACTGGTAAATGCCCGTTCAGGTATGTGTTCAGAAGACTGTAAGTTTTGTGCTCAATCAATTTATTACACCACAGCTGCTCCACTCTATGACTTACGTAGCACTGATGAAATTACAATTTCTGCTCAGAAAGCTGAACGAGAAGGTGCAAAACGAATCAGTATTGTCACTAGCGGTAAAGGGATGATCAATGATCCTGATTTTCAAAAAATTATTGATGCAATCAAATCAATTCAGCTTAATACCAATCTAAAAGTTTGTGCTAATCTTGGCGCGTTAACTCTTCTCCAAGCCCAAATATTATCAGCGAACGGCATCAAACGGTATGCTCACAATTTAGAAACCAGTAAAAACTTTTATCCAACAGTATGTACAACCCATTCTTACGAAGAACGATTAACTACCATTCAAGCGGCAAAAGCAGCTGGTATGGAGCTTTGTACTGGTGGCATTATCGGCATGGGTGAATCTTGGCAGGATCGAGTTTCTTTCGCCTTTGCACTCCGAGAACTTGACGTCACTTCAATTCCTATCAATATCCTCAACCCAATTAAAGGAACAGCTTTTGAGGATATTATCCCACCATCACCACTAGATATTATCAAAGCCTTCGCTATCTTCCGTTTTATTTTGCCAAATAAAATTATTCGCCCCGCTGGTGGCCGCGAACTAAACCTACGAGATATGCAAGGTCAGCTTATGCTATCAGGAGCCAATGGACTGATCATTGGCAATTATCTAACCTTCAGCGGGCGTGACGCTGCTGCCGATTTCCAAATGGTACAAGATGCTGGTTTAATACCAAATGCTCATTGTAAAGGCTCAAATTTATTAGGGGGAATACAATTATGACAAATTATGATTTAATTTTTTCTCTAGGTCAAAAAATACTAGGGGGCCAGGAGATCACCTTTGCTGAGGCAATGGCCTTGACAACAATTGAAGAATCGTATATTCCAATCTTGCTAGGCGTGGCCAATAAGATTCGTGCTCAATTTACTGGTTCCTCTGTTGACACCTGCCAAATCCTTAATGCTCGCTCAGGTGGTTGTTCTGAAAACTGTAAATTTTGCGCCCAATCAGTCCATCATGATGTGGATATAGAGGTTTATCCTCTCATGAAGGAAGATGATATTATCAAAGCTGCACAAAAGGCAGAAGCCGATCACGCTTACCGTTTCTGTATTGTGACCGCTGGTTGTGGCATGCAAGGTGATGGCGATTTCGCTAAAATCGCTGCTGCCATCAAGCGCATTGGCAATGAAACAGCCATACAACGGTGTTGCTCCCTCGGTATTCTCGAAGAAGCTCATGTCAATGCTTTAAAAGAAGCAGGTATCACGCGCTATCATCATAACCTAGAATCCAGTGAAAGCTATTTTAAACAAATATGCACTAGCCACAGCTATCAAGATCGTATTGATACAATTAAAAGAGTAAAGGCCGCTAACCTTGAAGTATGTTCCGGTGGCATTATTGGCATGGGTGAAACATGGCATGATCGCATCGAACTGGCCTTCACCCTCAAAGAACTTGATGTGGACTCTATCCCTATTAATATTTTGAATCCCGTTAAANGCACAGCACTAGAAAATCAAGAAAAGCTTAATCCCATGGAAATTTTGCAAACCTTTGCCATCTTTCGCCTGATTCTACCAACCAAAATATTGCGGTATGCTGGTGGTAGAGAACGCAACCTTGGGGAGCTCGTCCCCCTAGGTTTCTTATCGGGCATAAACGGTATGCTAATTGGAAATTATTTGACGACCCAAGGCCATGGTGCAACTAAAGATATACAAACTGTTAACGATCTAGGATTAAAAATACTTGAGAATTAGTCAACACTAGGTCAATACGATCTCTACAACTCTTTTAATTTGATTTGACTTTACTAATTGTCCTATGATATTATTATACAAATTAAATAATTAACTCTTATCTAGAGAGGTCGAGGGACTGGCCCTATGACACCCGGCAGCCGGCAGCAATGCAATGGTGCTAATTCCAGCAGGAGTAATCCTGGAAGATGAGAGGAATGTGCGGCCTAAAGAACCCCTTTCCTCGGAAAGGGGTTCTTTTCTAATTTTTATTAGTAGAGAATAATCGTCTTCTAATAAGCTTTTACAATATTAATAAATGGAGGACTACACTATGCCCATAAAGATTCCAAACAATTTGCCTGCTATGAGTATACTTGAAAGTGAAAATATTTTCGTAATCCATGAAAACCGAGCCTATACCCAAGATATACGCCCCCTTAAAATATTAATTCTAAATCTCATGCCGATTAAAATCACCACTGAAACACAATTGCTTCGTCTACTGGGTAATTCACCTCTGCAAGTGGAAGTTGATTTCATGTACACAGCTACTTATTCACCTACTAATACGTCACAGGAACATCTCATTAAATTTTATGAAACATTTGATGATATAAAATCCCGTAACTATGATGGCATGATCATTACTGGTGCACCTGTTGAACAATTGCCCTTTGAGCAGGTAGTATATTGGGATGAGCTTTGCGAAATTATGGAGTGGAGTAAGACACATGTATACTCCACTCTCCACATTTGCTGGGCATCCCAAGCTGGATTATACTACCACTACGATATTCCAAAATATAATCTACCCCAAAAAATGTTTGGCGTTTTTCCCCACAAAAAAAATGACACTCAACAACACAAACTTTTCCGTGGCTTTGATGATATCTTTTATGTTCCCCATTCCAGGCATACTGAATGTAAACGCGACGATATCGAAAAGCATCCTGATTTACGCATCCTTTCTGAATCAGATATTTCTGGTGTTTACGCTGCAGCTGATTTCAAAGGAAGACAATTTTTTATCACAGGCCATTCAGAATATGACCCGTTCTCCCTCAAAGCCGAATATGACCGAGATGTTGCACAAGGTCTCTCTGTGCACATCCCAGATAATTATTATCCTAATGATGACCCCACACAAACGCCTGTGGTTCTCTGGCGTAGTGCTGCTAACCTGCTATTTTCTAACTGGCTCAACTACTACGTGTATCAGGAAACGCCATTTGACCTCTCCCTTTTATAATACCAAACAAAAAAGACTTGGATGCTTTTTTTGCACCAAGTCGTTTGTACTATATATCTGCATTCATGCTGCCCATTCGGTAGCCAGCCATATCAACAGTGACGTAGGTAAAGCCCATCTCTTTTAACCCTTGATCAATCATCTTAGCAACTTTGGGAGTGGTAATGAGTCCAATGTTTTCTGGCTGGACTTCAATTCTGGCAATATTGCCATGATGCCTTACCCTAACTTGCCCTGTACAAAACTTCTTAACCAGTTCTTCAGCATTCTCGATTTGCTTAAGCCTTTCGGCTGTAACAGATATTCCATATGCTACACGAGAAGAAAGACATGCCGCACTCAATTTATCCCAGGTGGGCAAATCCCATCGTCGTGATATCTCCCTGATTTCGCTCTTAGTCAGACCAACTTCAAGCAAAGGACTCCGCACAATTTCCAGTTCCCCCACAGCCTTCATTCCAGGACGATAATCAGATAGATCATCTGCGTTTGATCCCTCAAGAACCCAATCATAATGGTGTTGCTTAGCCCAATCCGTTAAGACAGAAAACCTTTCTTTTTTGCAATGGTAACAACGATTTACTGTATTTTCTACAAATTCCGGACTATTTAGTTCACTAATATTTAGCAGTATATGCTGAATTCCAATCTCCTTAGCAATTAAGACCGCTTCATTTTTTTCACTCTCAGCCAGTGTTTCTGAAAAAGCTGTGACAGCGATGGCCTTATCTCCTATGGCGCGCACTGCTGCGGCTGCTAGAAAACTACTATCAACCCCACCAGAGAAAGCGACCACTATACTACCAAACCCAGTAAGCAAATCATTGAGTTGTTTAACTTTAATATCTGTCTTGTTCATTATTTCTCTCCTTCTATAATGATGCTAGCATTGCTATGCTAGCGAAACGACTTACACAAATCTTTTAACAAGAACTTGGTTCGTTGCTTCACTTGCTGGCCGCTAATGCCTATTCCAAATGTTCTACAATGTCCTTAACATCTTCTATTCCAATTGACAGCCTGACTATGTCATCTGGCACCCCTGTGTTGATGTGTTGCTCTGATGAACACCAAAAAGGTGAATTCTCTTTCCAAAGAAAGGGGATTCACCTGCAATCACCTTTCTCTCATCTTACAGGATCACTGCTGCTGGAATTAGCACCTCTGCACAATTGCACTGGTTGCTGGGCGTCATCGGGCCATTCCCTCGACCTCTCTGGATAAGAGATTATGCTATTATTTTTGATATTGATGATAACATGATGCTGTATAAGTGTCAATGCTTATTCACAAAAGGCTTTAAGCACAGGTGTCATGCCTAGAATACATATTAGTAAGCCCATCGTTCTACCAACGTGATATTTTATAATGTATTCTACTTCAAAAGGATTTCAGGGTATTACGAAGAATATTCGATATTAATGAGTGGTGAGAAACAGCATCCTCCCAAATAATATATTAATAAGTTAGGTGGAAGATTTAATATGAAATATGATTTTGATACTGTCATAGACAGAACGAAAAACTTCGCTGCCAAGTATGATGAACTGGGAAAGAAATTTGGCCGAGATGACCTCATTCCACTATGGGTTGCTGACATGGATTTTAAAGTAGCACAACCCATTACAAAAGCAATTCAGGAACGGGCAAGTCAGGAGATCTTTGGGTATACGTCTCGACCAGATTCCTATTTTCAAGCAATTGAGCAATGGCTTAAACGGCGCCATGGCTGGACCACTGATACTAAATTAATGATTCACTGCCCTGGTGTGGTGCCATTTTTAAGCTTGATGATCCAAAATTTTACACAACTAGGGGACAAAGTGATTATTCAGTCACCAGTCTACTACCCTTTTTTTGATGTAGTGAAAAGCAATGGGCGAACAGTAGTAGAAAATCCTCTAAAACTTACAAATGGGCATTATGAAATGGATTATGACAATTTGGAGGAAGTAGCGAAAAATGGTGCTAAACTGCTCATATTATGCAGCCCCCATAATCCGGTTGGTCGGGTATGGAAGAAAGAAGAACTCATTCGCTTAGGGAACATTTGCTTAACTCATGGCATTCGCGTAATTGCGGATGAAATTCATGCTGACTTAGTATTTTCTGGCCATAAACATACACCCTTTGCCATGATTTCCGAGGAATTCCGCAAAAAAACGTTTACTTGCCTCGCTCCAAGTAAAACCTTTAATTTAGCTGGTCTACAAGCATCGATTACCATTTTCCCTAATCTAGAAGACCTAGGGAAATTCGACCAGGTACTTGGAGACCTAGATATAAGAAGAAATAATTGTTTTAGTGTGGTAGCAACTGAAGCAGCTTACCGCTATGGAGAAGAATGGCTGGATCAAGTGAAAGAATACATTGAAGGTAATTTCGCTTTTATTCAGGAATACTGCAAAAAAAATATCCCACACATTCATCCGAACTATCCAGAAGGCACTTATTTGGTGTGGATTGATTGTCGGGAACTGGGAATGAACAAGGATGAACTTCACTCCTTCATGATCAATGAAGCACGAATAGCCATGGATGATGGATTTTGGTTTGGTGATGCTTATGCAGGATATATGCGCTTAAACGCAGCTTGCCCTCGCAGTATAATTACCGAAGCGCTACACCGTTGGAAAAACGCCCTAGAAAAGAAATAGTTATCTGCTGATATTTATAAGTTCAAGTTTTTAATTGTAACAAAAGGCTAAAAGAATTCCTTATTATAGGAAAACTTTTAGCCTTTAACCATTACTGCTCAGTTGTTTGTTAAGTCTTATGACTCAGTTTGAAACACTGGCGTAGACAAATATCGTTCCCCTGTATCAGGCAATAACACGACAATGACTTTCCCCGCATTTTCTGGACGAGCTGCTATTTGCGTCGCAGCAAAGACTGCTGCACCACTTGATATACCGACCAGCAACCCCTCTGATGACGCGAGTTGTCTTACTGTATCAAATGCTTCTTCATTTTGAACTTTATATACTTCATCAATGATATTTTTATTGTAAACATCAGGAACAAATCCTGCGCCAATCCCTTGAATTTTATGTGGACCAGGTTTTCCTCCTGATAAAACAGGAGAGTCTGCAGGTTCCACAGCGATGATTTTTGTGTTTGGATTCTTAGCTTTTAACACTTCACCAACACCCGTAATCGTGCCACCTGTACCAACCCCAGCGATGAAAATATCTACTTTTCCATCTGTATCACGCCATATTTCCTCAGCTGTAGTCTTACGGTGTATTTCCGGATTAGCAGGATTTTTAAATTGTTGCGGAATATAAGAATGAGGAGTTTCCTTGGCCAGCTCTTCAGCTTTGCTGATTGCACCCTTCATCCCTTGCGCGCCAGGAGTCAGTACCAATTGGGCACCCAAGGCCTTTAGTAAATTCCGTCGTTCTATACTCATTGTTTCAGGCATGGTCAAAATTAGTTTGTAACCCTTAGCAGCTGCTACAAAAGCCAGGCCAATACCCGTATTACCACTGGTTGGCTCAATAATTACTGAACCAGCACTAATTAAGCCTTTATCTTCGGCATCTTTGATCATGGCATAACCAATACGATCTTTGACACTACCCAAGGGATTAAAATACTCTAATTTTGCAATGACCTTAGCTTTAATCCCGTTTTTCTCATTATAGTTAGATAGCTCCAACAATGGTGTATTACCAATTAAATCCGTTAAATTTTTCGCAATTTTTGACATACTATTATCCCCCCTGTTTTTTCACAAAACCTATATGCATGCTTAACTATAGAAATAGAGTGACTTAATTTATACCATATGGAAAGTTGACCCTATTTATACTTGTCAAAAAAATAAAAGACAAAAGAACTTGTTCTAAAAACAATTCTTTTGCCTTCAGTTATCTGATCAGCAATGCATTATTAAATTACCCTTATTATACCATTCATTTTATATCCCGTCAATACTAATTTTATAGAGTTTTAGGCTCAGAATATGTTGAACTCTCAGATTTAGAAATAAGGTCTTTGATGACTTCACCTGCAAGAATTAACCCCGCAACTGATGGCACGAAAGATACACTTCCTGGAATTTGACGACGCTCTGTGCATTTTCGGGTGGTACCAGGTGGACAGATACAAGATGTCGCGCAACTTGATCCTTCTGTCGGTCTTGGAGATATTGGTATTTCTTTTGAATAAACTACCTTTAATGATGTTACGCCGCGTTTTTTAAGTTCCTTACGCATGACTTTCGCTAAAGGGCAAATGGATGTCTTAAAGATATCTGCTACTTCAAATTTGGTAGCGTCTAATTTATTCCCTGCACCCATACAACTAATGACTGGAATATTTTTCGCCTTACCTTTTAGTACCAAATCTATTTTACCCGTTACAGTATCAATTGCATCAATAATATAATCGTAGTCGTCAAAAATCAACTCGTCCGCAGTATCTGGCATATAGAACTTTTGAAAGGTTGTCACCTCAGCCTCTGGATTAATTTCTAAAATACGTTCTTTCATAACATCAACTTTAGGCCTGCCAACGGTTTTATGAGTTGCCATTAACTGGCGGTTTATGTTCGTCAGGCAAATACAATCATCATCAATGAGTACCAACTTACCTACACCAGCACGCACCAAACCTTCGACGGCATAGGATCCCACACCACCAATGCCGAAAACGGCTATCTTACTTTGTTTTAATTTTTCCAAACTATCTTTGCCGATTAGCAATTCTGTTCTAGAAAACTGATGTAACATCATGTCACCCTTTCTATATACACTCTACTTCCTAATTCTATAAGAAAGTCCATTATGTCATATAACTTTATTTAATGCAACATCATGATTAATACGCTTACCATTGAATTTTCATGAGAAATTCATCCTTTGTTCACAAGTTCTTCACAATTTAGTTATATACTTAGAAAATAAATCATTTAAGGGATGGTGTTACGTTTTGAATATAACTCATTATATGGAATTACTAATGGCCAATCAGCCCTGGAATCTAATTATCTACATGGTTATACCCGTTGCTTTAGCTGAAGCTCTCGTGGCAACGGAGTTTTTCACGGTGTATTTACGAGGAGCTAATGCAGGAAGCTGGAAACAATGGAACAAATGGTTAGGAATCATTGCTGGGTTCTATTTCCTTGGCATCTTTTTAAATTTAATGATAACGGTTGTGCCGGGGATTAAATGGCGAGGCGCCGCAGATATACTAGCCGTTGGTTCTTATTTGAGTGGCGTGATTCCTCTCCTCGGTATCGCACTGTTAGAGCTTGGTATGATTGGTAAAGGGAAATCTGAAGATGAAAAAATGAAATTCCACTTTATTTTAATTATCATCTTTTTGATAGTAGCTCATGTTGCAATGGTCTTCGGCATGGTTGACCCCACCATAATGGGATGGAATCCTAATGCATCAGGAAGTATGCAACATATGGGACATAATTAGTAGCAAAAAGACAGAGATTGCCAAAAGCGGACTCTGTCTTTTGCTTATTTGCAATTAAGTGTATTCTCCAAGTTCTCTTAACTTACGCAAGAAGGTAATGTGTAATCTCCTCATCCCCAAACAGCTCCCAAAATTTTCTGCATCAAGTCAAAATAAATAATAATCCCAACCATAATTAATACAGCACCTGATATTTGTTGCACTAAAGGCAGCCATTTATATATTTTTCTCACTTTATATAAATATTTATTCAATAATAAAGCCACAATTAAGAAGGGTGAACAAAATCCCATGGCATACACAAATAGTAATAATGCTCCTTGACCTAGGGTCGCAGTAGTGCTAGCATACACTAAGATTGATGTTAAAATTGGACCGATACAAGGCGTCCACCCTGCTGTAAAAGCCACCCCTAATATAAAAGCTCCAACTGGACCACCCAAGGTCGTGGTGAGTCGCGGACGATATTCACGTTGAAGAGCTGCGACCCGAAAAACGCCTAGTAAATGCCCCCCCATAATAATCATAAAGAGTGCGCCACTTTTGCGAATCACTTCTTGATAATCAAGAAAAATCTGACCAAAATAAGAAGCAGTAGCCCCCATCAATACAAACACAATGGTAAAGCCACTCAAAAAGCATAGGGTATTTAATATAAATCCCGACCTATTGCTCGCTGTATTAGCTGTTGTTGTTCCCTCACCTGCTAAAAAAGCAGTATAAGTAGGTAATACAGGTAGTACACAGGGTGATAAAAAGGAAATGGCTCCTGCAATAAATGCCGCTATTAGGGTAATGTTATCATTCATAAAATCACCTACAATTTGTTTATTATGTCCTCTAGTTCATTCCCGGTCATCCCACCCGATTTACGAAATTTTACCATTCCCTGTTGATTGACGATAATTGTGGTCGGAATCGCAGTCACTTGAAACTGCTTACCTATTGTCCCTTCCTTATCTAATAATACTGGCATGGTATATTTATATTTACTTATAAAATCACTTACTTTTTCATTAGATTCTTGTAAATTTATTGCATAAAAATTAACTTTCTCTTGATTTTTTTTCGCGAATATCTCCAACTCAGGCATTTCTTCTTTACAAGGCGGGCACCATGTTGCCCAAAAATTAATTACCGTTATTTTCCCTGGTTGACCAACTGTCACTTCAGATCCATCTAGGCTTGGAAGGGTAAATGGGGGCAACGTTTGCTCAACTTTAACACTTTTAGCCGTTGATGACGACGGCTTATTAACATCAGTGTTTGGCAGGGTATACCAATAACCAAAGGCCACCATAATAACCCCTATTACAATAAGCGAATTTCTTCTACCCATGTTATCAGCTCCTATTATTGTCATACTACATTTGAGTTGTTTCATCATTCGCCAAAAAGACGATTGATTCCTTTTTTTAAAGCTCTATTAATTACTTAGCATTTATTATATAGCCATATTTTGTTATACTATATAAAGTAATGAACAATCATTAGGAGGACTTTATGCACCAATATCTCTTTTTCATCGGTGATTTCCCCATTAGAGCTTATGGGCTAATACTCAGCTTAAGTATTATTTTGGCTACAGGTACAGCCTATTTTTTAGCGAAGCAAGATGGGCGCTGGCACCAGCATGTGCCTGATATAGGAATTTATGGCGGACTGGCAGGTATTGTCGGCGCAAGGCTGTGGGATGTCTTTTTCTTTGACTGGGGTTATTATCAGTACCACTTATTGGAAATCCCCTTTGTCTGGCAAGGAGGAATGGCGATTCAAGGTGGCATACTTTTTGGCGTAATCGCAGGTGTAATCTACACTAAGTATCATCATATTGATACTTGGACTTTCGCCGATATTATTGCCCCAGCGATTATCATGGGACAATCCATTGGACGGATGGCCAATTTATTAAATGGAGATGCTTTCGGCAGCCCGACTGGTGGTCCTTTCGGCATAATCTATCCAGCAACAACCCTCGCCTATCAGGTCTATGGTAATCAACCACTTTGGCCTGCTGAAATATGGGAAGGACAACTTGATATTATCATTTTTGTCTTGTTATTAATGTTCCGTACTACCAACTATGCTAAAGGCCAAGTATTTATTCTATACACCATTTTATACTCACTCGCACGATTCTTCTTAGAATACTTACGGGGGGATTATGGAGCATTACTATTTGGCTTAAAATCAGCCCAATTGACAAGTCTAACAGTTATTATTATTGGTAGTATTCTCTTTATTTGGTGTGGTCTGCGCAAAAAAGACCAAGAGCCTACTAAAAATAAATCTGGCAATTTGAAAAAAAGCAGGTGACATCTCATAGGATGTGAAGAGTAGAAACCTATGATAAGAAAAATATGTTTAAACACGAAGACGCAAAGAATATGAAGATCACAAAGTTTTTTTTACTATACTATTTTGCGTTCTTCACGTTATCTTCGCCTCTTCATATCTTCGCGTTTAACGTTTTTTACTCAATTACCAAAAAAAACTATACTTTCTGATACTGTGAAGAAAGCCTCAAAACCATTTGGTTTTGAGGCTTTCTCTTTAATATACTGCAATAGCTTCGATTTCCACACTTACATCGCGGGGCAACTTAGCGACTTGTACACAAGCCCGAGCTGGTGTCTCATTAATAAAATATTGGGCATACACTTTGTTTACAACCGCGAAGTCTTCCATATCTTTAAGAAAGACAGTCGTCTTAACAACATTGTCACAAGTTAAACCCTCGTGAGCTAAAATTGCTTTCAGATTATTAAGTACTTGATATGTCTGTAGTTCAATTCCGCCATATACAATTTGACCGGTTACAGGATCTAAAGGAATTTGACCGGAGACAAATAAAAAACCATTGGCCTTGATAGCCTGCGAATAAGGCCCAATAGCTTGAGGTGCTCCATTGGTATTAATTACAGTTTTCATATACTATACCTCCTTTGGTATTCACAGTTTTCCAAAATCTATTCTCTATTAGTCTTTCGGTAAATACAATAAAAGTCCTGTGAGATATGTAAAATAAATTTATATTCCTCAAAATTTATTCATTGCTAGAGAAAGACCATACAGCAAGGCCTGTGGCCTAGGTGGACAACCTGGTACATAAATATCTACATGTACTAAGGTATCCACTGCCCCTCGCACTGCATAACTACTACCAAAAACCTGACCACTAGCAGCGCATGCGCCAACTGCCATAACAAGCTTAGGAGTAGGTGTTGCTTCGTATGTCATAAGTAAAGCTTGTGTTAAATTTCGAGTCACCACCCCCGTAACCATTAGTATATCAGCATGACGTGGCGAAGGAACGAAATCAATACCATACTGTTGCAAATCATAAATAGGATTACTTAAGGCACCCATTTCAAAATCACATGCATTGCATGAACCAACATCCACATGTCTAATGTGTAGGGATCGACCAAATATAGAATTGATTCTTTTCTTTAACTTCTTACCTGTATTGTTCGCCTCACTATCATACATTGTTGCTAGCTGATAACGATCAGTATGATGAATCTGTTGTAATTCACAATGTTCCACACAACGTCCGCAAAAAATACAAGCTTTATGATTAACGATCAGTCCTTGCCCTGTGCTAATAATGGCTTTTGTAGGACAAACTCCAATGCAAGCTCGACAATCTTTACAAACCTTATTTTCGAATTCCACTTCACCACGAAAACGGGCTGGAACTTGCCCCTCATCATATTTTTCAGTCACAATACCAGTATAAATAATTTTTTTCAGTATATTTATCATTATCTATATTGCCCCCTTAGCGATCAAGACATGCATAGCACAATTCAAAGCTCTTATTAATCAATGGAAAATCCGAGATAATATTGCCAGGACAAGCGACAGTGACAGCAATCCAGTTTGGGTAGGATGCCGATCTAACAGCATAGCGATATATAGTATTATTCTCACCTACCATAAGCCAATGTAGATTGCTTCCCCGGGCTGACTCACTATAGCCGAGGCCACTACTGTAAGGTTTTATTTTAGGGATATCAATTTTTAGCCCGCCTTGCCTACCAGGCATATTTTGAATAATTTGTCTGATCATTTGTAATGATTGTTCTACTTCATCAGCTCTGAGCCATAATCGAGCAGCTACATCACCACTTGTCTGTATTGGAACTGTAAATTTCAAATTCTTATAAATAGAATAAGCGTGATCGCGTCGAAGATCACGATCTATCCCTGAAGCTCTAGCCGCCACACCAACTACGCCTAGATCAAGTGCTGCTTTCCGAGTTAATATGCCAGTCCCGTTAACCCGATCCAAAAAAGCATTGTTATCATGTAATAATTCCATTAAATCTACAAATTCTTCAGCTAGTTTGTCACAGGTTTGCTGTATTTCCTGGGAAATCTGTGGTGTTATATTTAGACTTACACCACCAGGAATAACCATCCCCCGTAAAAACCGACTACCGGTTACCCTTTCATTCAATCGCATTAATAATTCTTTTAACCGAGAGCCATGACTAGCCCCTACTGCAAAACCTAAACCAGCACACAAGTTGCCAATATCGCCCACATGATTATATAAGCGTTCCAGTTCGCCTACCAGTCCTCTTATATATTGGGCCTGCTGAGGAATTTCAATATGAGCCATTCCTTCAATGGCCTGTGCATAGGATATGCCATGAGACACGCTGCAGGCACCACAAATGCGTTCAGCGCGATACGTAGCCAACTCAATAGGCATTCCTTCTACACCCTTCTCAATACCTCTATGGGTAAAAAACAATTTGGCATCCACATTTATGATTTGCTCCCCAGCCTGGCTAAATCTGAAATGTCCTGGCTCAATAATACCGGCATGAATAGGTCCAACGGGTACTTCAAAAACACCATCACCGTGGACACTAACCATGGGATATGAAACATTGTCCTCTGGCACATGTGTATCCATTGCAAAATCCTTGCGTAGTGGATATCGTTCTAATGGCCAATTCTCATGTAACACCAGACGACGCAAATCAGGATGCCCAATGGGCACAAGACCAAATAAGTCATGAATCTCCCGTTCATACCAGGCTGTTGACGGAAAAGCTGGCGTTAAAGATGGGAATCCCAGTCCCTCGTCAGATTTAAATACCGCTCTAAGGCCTTTAAATATTCCCTCCCCAGCAAAAATACAATATATAATAAAATGGCCATTGATACAACGTTCATCATTGGCAAACATGGCTGTAATAGTATACTTCCCATCCTTACATACGGCCTCAGCTTGGCTCGCTAAATCATGGGCAGCAATTTCTTGGTATTCCACTTGGTATTCCATATCATTACCCTCCCACTACAATAGATGCCGCCATCGTTAACATGTCGTTTAACCACGTTGGTATATAAAGTCCGGTCAAAATCATAAGCACTACAGAGATAGACATGGCCATAAGAGCCGGCTTACCAATGGATACAGTAGAAGCTCGATATTTTGGTTTTGAACCAAAGGCCATTGCTAGGCAATAATATATCATCCCCGCAAAAATGCCTGAAAGTAAGAGCAATACGCCTGCCCCTAATGATAGCCATTCTTTAGCAAAAATTGCTTCGAGAATAATAAATTTACTAATAAAAATACCAAAAGGCGGTGTTCCAGTAATCGCCAATATAGAAATAATAAACATGGTACCCACTAAGGGCATTGTGCTAACTAACCCACGAATGCGGGCAATATGTTTTGTCTGATACTCTTGTGTAATCACGCCTGCCATATAAAACAAAGCCGATTTGGCAAAAGCATGATTAATCATGTGGAGTAAAGCACCATAAATAGACAAGGTCGTCCCAACACCTATCCCTAACATGATGATCCCCATATGTTCTACACTTGAATATGCCAATAATCTTTTAAGATCATGCTGCACTAAAATAAAGGGAATCGCAATCGCAATAGAAAATACACCAAACCCAATCAATAGCTCTTGCAAAAACTCATGATTAATAACTTCTTGTACTACAATTAGATTACGCAATATTGCATATGCTGCACAACTCAGAACTATACCAGATAACAGCGCGCTAATTGGCGCTGGCGCCTGGCTATGAGCATCAGGTAACCAAGTATGCATAGGGGCAAGTCCCACTTTGGTCCCATAACCGATCAAAATAAAAATAAAAGCCAATTTAACAATTGCAGGATCAAGCTCTGAACTAATCTTTTTTAGTTCCAACCAATTCAACGCATTCAAATCTGAGCCAACGACACTAACCTGAGCATAATACAAGAGAGTCGTACCCAGTAGCGCTAGGCATATCCCTACGGTACACACCATAATATACTTCCAGGCTGCTTCCAGAGCTGAATGATTGAAATAAAATGCGACTAAGAAAGCAGATGCCAAAGTTGTAGCTTCAACAGCTACCCACATTAGGCCTAAATTGCCGACAATTAAAACACTAATCATGGTAAATAGTAATACATTTAGTAATCCATAATACTTACGCAACATTTGAAAGGTTATATGCCCATGGCTTAAATCTTTTTCCATATAAGATATTGAAAAGAGCATCGACGTAACTGTTAATACTGCCAATATACTAAGTAACACCGCACTCAAATGGTCGACATAGAGCATTTTATAACTATAAGCTCCATCCACTATAATTTTATATACAATGGCTGCGAGTGACGAACTTATCAATAGACTGCCAGTTAAATTAACAATCTTTATAGCTACTATTGTCGTTTGAAACATAGACCCTAGGCCGGTTACAAGAGGCAACAACAGTGCCAAAAGTAGTAACTCCTCCACAATATCATCCCTTTAGTTTTTTTAGTATACTGGTATCTGTTGATAACCCTGCTAATTTCAATCGATATGTTAAAATCCCAAGTACCCTCACCGCAACCAATACATCAAAGAAAACTCCCAGTTCGATAATGAGAGGAAACCCTTTTGTCACTGACAGTCCCACTAAATAGATACCGTTCTCCATGGTAATAATCCCCATAATCTGCATGACGGCTTGTCTTCTGGTCATGATAAGCAATAGTCCTATGAGAGTCATCGCGACAGCAGTGGCTAAAGCATCTCTACTACCAGCCCCAGGTAATGCCTGATCAATAAGACCGTATGCCAATACAATGGCAATGCAAGCAACTAATGAAGAATAATTAAAACTTAGAATAGGATGATCTTCATGTTCCTGTTGTAATGTGGCAACAATCTTTATTAATACATAGGGCAAAAAACCTGCTTTAATGATGACAGTCAATACCGCTGCAACATATGTTTGTACTTCTCCCGTCTCAATACCCACTATTGTACATGCCAGAGCCAGCATTAATGACTGAATTGCAATAATCCTCACGGCAGTTTTAAGCTCAGATACTCTCGTCAACAATAACGTTGTAAATAGCAACAAAATGGTTAGTATATTCATACATCCTCCTCCTCACCATAATCATTTCCTTACTGAGCAACAAGGGCGAGTAAGGACAATAAACAAGATATAGCTAAAAAATTGGGAACTTTAAAAAGTCGCAATTTATTCGTACTAGTCTCAGTCATCGCAATAGCAAAAGCTACCAATAGCACTTTCAATACTATCCCAATCCAATCAGCATTACCAAAAATAGTGTCCGGTAAGAAGAACATGATAAATAGCAACATCATACTCAGTTGTTTAACTGCGCTCGCCCAAAGAATCAAGGCTAATTTTCGTCCGGAATATTCCAGTATCATCCCTTCATGAATCATAGTGAGTTCCAAATGAGTGTCAGGATTATCCACAGGAATACGACCAGTCTCTGCAATTAATACAATAAAAAAAGCGATAGCGGCGAATACATAAGACAAGGACAAAGGACTATTTTCTACCACACTCGCCATTAGTCCTAAATTTGTTGTTTGAGCCCTAAAAGCAACCGTCAGCATGGACAATAGTAAGGCTGGCTCAACCAAAATGGCAATAAACATTTCCCGGGCCCCGCCCATTCCGCCGAAAGCGCTACCAGCATCTAATGATGCCAGTACCAAAAAGAATCGTCCAAGTGCCAATAGATATATCAATGTGAAAATATCACCAATGCCGATTGTCCCAATTGTAACAACAGGCACTAGAGCTGTTGCTGCAATGCTACTCGCAAAGTAAATATATGGTGCTAAATTAAATATCCAAGATGCCGTCGGTGATACCACACTATCTTTTTTCAATAATTTCACAAAATCAAAATAAAGCTGGAATATCCGTGGTCCTCGCCTGTTTTGCAGTCTTGCTTTAGCTGTTTTAATAACTCCTGCCACTAATGGTGCCAGTAGTACCACTCCTAAGGCTTGAATAACACTCAACATTATATTCATCACATTTTCACCACCCTGTACTCCAAATCAAAATTGCCACTGTGACAACCAAAATATATCCAACATACAGTTGCACACTGCCCGCCTGAATACTTTTCATAAAGCGAGCGGCTTTAATAATCACCTTATTTATAGGATTATAGAGCGCCGAAACGAATAAATATTCAATGCGCACATGGTAGAACAACTTCTGCCCATGATACTGATTGCCATTGGCATTTACCAATGTTTCATAGTGAGAATGAACAATGCGTTTAAACACTAGGCGTATGGATTTTGAAAATCCAGCTGCTGTATATTCCATATGATAATTTGGTACAATGCCACATGTCCATGTCTCACCAACAGCAACTTTGCCCTTGCCAAACATGGAGTGTAATAATATGGCTACAGCACAACCACTCAGTAAAAGAATTATAATCGCAACCGTTGAAATGCCCCCATCACTTATAACTGTGGGTGAGGGTAGTACATACCAATCGTGGTTCGCCAAACCTATGGTATCAATACCAGAAAAATTCATTAGCGCCATACTTACTATCGAAAGCATAGCCCTTGGCCATAGACCCAGAATAATGCATACAGTTGCTAATATCCCCATGGCAACTAACATTGGAGGCGTTGCTTCAACTGCATCATTTGCCTGTTTACTACGAGGTCTCGCCAAAAAAGTAATCCCAAATGCGGTAGCAAAACAAGCTGCTGCCAGCGCCCCTGTTAACCCTAATAAAGCAATTAATAAAGCACCAAAGACCTTGCCTGTAATACCGATCAATGCTTGGGGTAAAAATAGTAAGACCTGAAAGGTTAGCCACTCACTAATAAATCCATTTAAGGGAGGTAACGCCGCAATAGCCAACGAGCTTATTAAGCAAAACGCTGCGGTATAAGGCATTTTTTTAATTAATCCGCCAAGTTGTTCCATATCCTTCGTGTGAGCTCCTTGTAAAACTGCACCCGCACCCATAAATGACAAAGATTTAAATATGGCATGATTAAAAACATGATACAGCGCGGCACAGAACGCCACGCCGGCCAACACTGGTAATTCTTTACTCATAAACACCATACCAGCACCAATACCGAGCAACACTATACCAATATTTTCCACACTGCTATACGCTAATAAGCGTTTAATATCATGTTCAATAAAAGCATATAATGCTCCAATAACAGCAGTAATAATCGCCAACACTAAAACCAGTGTTCCCCACCATACTGGTCCCGTTCCCAAAAACTCCAGGAAGAATCGACACATACCATAAATCGCAGTTTTAATCATAACACCAGACATTAATGCCGAAATATGACTAGGGGCCGCAGGATGAGCCCGGGGCAACCAGATATGCACGGGAACCATTCCAGCTTTAGTGCCAAAACCAATTAGAGCACATAAAAAAATCAGATTTTGTAGATTCTCACTGACTAAACTACCCTTTAGCTGACTAAATTCCATACTGCCAGCCCCCACTGCTAATAATAAAAATGCGATAATAATAAAAATAGTCCCAAGATGTGTCATAACAATATAAATATAGGCCGCACGAGTATTTACTTTCTTTTCGTGTTCGTGATTGACCAACAAAAAGGATACTACACTCATGACCTCCCATGCAATAATGAAAGCTACCACATGACTCACTGTAAATACAAGCACCATTGATAATAGAAAGGCATTATACAAACTTGCCATTAAAGGCAGACGACAATTATAATATTCTCGACTATAACCATAGGCATAGATGCTAGTAGCAGCACCCACTATCCCCACTATCAGCAAAAAAAAAGCCGATAAGTAGTCAATACTTGCGCCTATGGGACCGAATGGTAGTTGCACAGGAAGGATAATGGTGATCTCCCCCTGTATAAAAACAAAAACTGCACATAGTACCGCCGTGATAGAACCCACGAGAGCGATACTATGTGCAATATAATTAGTACGTTTAGAACTGCTTTTTGTAAAATAAACTGACACTACACCTGTACTAAATAATAATAGCGTCAGATAATATAACTCACCTGCAATCACGATACAACCACCTCATAATTTAGAAATAATAATACATATGATTGAATTCTACAAAATTCTGCACTATCCTGCATTCATATTCATTAAAACTTCATCTCCTTCATCAATTATTATTTTACTCTATAACTCAAATATGGTAGAGTAATATGGTACAATAATGTAATAGATCTTTATTACTATCTTAATTAGGGGGTATCACTTAAATTCGCATTATCCCAACTTAGGACTGCACAGTTTTTCATTACCGGTTTTAGTTCCCACTCATGGTTTCGCCCAAATGTGATCTGAAAATCCAGATGACGATTGCTATGCACAAAAAATAGTTGATACCAAACTTATGGTTTTGTACATCTAGTTTACGTGTTATACATAAACTAGATATTCACACAAATCCGACTTAGTTAATTATGCACTACAATATAACTTAATAGCTATATAGTTTTTTATCAAAAAAAAGCTATTTGCAAATTTAAAAAATAAAGGAGTATGTGAAAAATGCAACAATTTAATATCACTGACTTAAAGAAGATTGTCGGCGAAGACAATGTCATGACCAGCACTGAGGATTTATTTTCTTATTCCTACGATGCAACACCTGGTCATTCTCATATGCCAGATGCCGTGGTAACACCTGCGAACACCAATGAAGTTTCGCAAATTTTAAAACTTGCTAATGCCAATAAAATACCAGTTTATACACGAGGATCAGGTACCAACCTCTGTGCTGGTTGCGTTCCTATTAAAGGCGGAATTGTACTAGTGATGACACGTTTAAACAAAATACTAGAAATCGACTTAGAAAACCTGGTAGCAGTCGTAGAACCTGGCGTTATTGTTGCTGATTTGAACGATGCCGTATCCGTATCTGGCCTCATCTATCCACCAGATCCTGGTACAGTAGCAACTGCAACCTTAGGCGGCACAGTAGGTAATAATGCTGGCGGTCTGCGTGGCCTAAAATACGGAGTTACTAAACATTATATTATGGGTCTAGAAGTAGTACTGGCTAATGGTGATATCATGAATACCGGTGGAAAAAATGTAAAAGATGTGTCTGGTTATGACATGACTAAACTATTTACTGGCTCTGAAGGCACATTGTGTGTAATTACCAAAATCACTGTTAAACTTGTGCCTGCTCCAGAAGCAAAGAAAGCAATGATGGCAATATTTAATGACCTAGATGATGCTGGCAAAGCTGTTTCAGGAATTATCGCTGCCAAGATCATCCCTGCAACCTTAGAAATACTAGATAATGCTACAATTCGTACAGTAGAAGATTATATGAAAATTGGTTTGCCATTGGACGCACAAGCGATACTTCTGATTGAAGTGGATGGTAATCCTATTGTTGTGGAAGAAGAAGCTGCTAAAGTTGTAACAGTGCTTAAAGCAAATAATGCTGCTAGTGTTAAAATGGCTAAGGATGATGCTGAACGTGACAATTTATGGGCTGCACGTCGTGCTGCTTTACCAGCTCTCGCCAAACTCCGCCCCACAACATATGTAGAAGATGCTACAGTGCCACGAGACAAAGTACCTGATTTCCTTCGCGCTGTAAGTGCTGCTGCTAAAAAACATAATGTTACCATCGGAACATTTGGTCATGCTGGGGATGGCAATATGCACCCCACAATTGTTTGTGATCTCAGAGATGCTGAGGAAATGAAGCGTGTGTATCTAGCAATGGATGACATGTTCACAACTGCCATTGCACTTGGCGGCACATTAAGTGGCGAACATGGCATTGGTCTTGGTAAGCTTCCTTGGATGGATGCCCAACACGGAGCAATAGCCATGAATGTTATGAAATCTATCAAACGCACACTTGATCCCAACTTGATTTTAAATCCTGGCAAACTAGTAGGAGAGTGTTAGTATGAGTGATGAACTGAATATAAAGGATATCAATGCCCACGATAAAGAATTATTAACTGATATTCAGGACGCTCTTGCCAATTGTATGAAATGCGGAAATTGTATGGCAGTCTGCCCGGTCTACAAAGAGGTCGGCAAAGAAAATGCAGTAGCCCGCGGTAAGATTTCTCTTATGGAAGGCGTTCTAAGCGGTCGACTCCCTATTTCTGAAAACTTTGAAAAGGCCATGTCCCTGTGTTTATCCTGTAAAGCCTGCGCGTCAAATTGCCCCTGCGGTGTGCCAGCTGATGAACTTATCGTACGAGGGCGTCAAGCAGTAGTAAAAGCTCGTGGCCTTGGTCCTATCAAAAGCAAAGTTTTTGCTTTGCTAAAAAACAGACGCTTATTTGACTTTTCATTACGCATGGCAGGTCTCTTCGGGCCCATATCTTTCAAGAAACTGCCGGGCAAAATGGGCACCATCGCACGTTTCCCCATGCCTGGTATGGATGTAAAGCGAGTAACAGCACCTTTTGCTTCCACCCCCCTCAGAAGCCAATACCCTGAGGTCATTAAAGTTGAGAACCCTAAAATGAGAATTGGTTTCTTTACAGGCTGTACGATCAACTATATGTACACCGATGTGGGTCAAGCTACTCTTAATGTCTTAAAAGCAAATGATATTGAAGTTGTAATGCCTAGTATGCAACATTGCTGTGGGACACCTGTATTTTATTCTGGTGATATAGAAGCTGCCAAAGTATTTGCTAAGCATACCCTTGAGACTTTCGACAGTTACGATTTTGACTATATTGTAGCAGCCTGTGGATCTTGTACAGAAGCTTTAAAAATCGAATATATCCACATGTTCAAAGACGATCCAAAAATGAAAGCTCTCGCAGAAAAGATATCCAAAAAGTCCTATGAAATTAGTGAGTTCTTAGTTGATGTTGTTAAATTTGACAAGACGAAACTGGGTCCAGTGAATGCTACTGTCACAATGCATGATCCATGTCACATGGCCCGTGGAATCAAAGTAACCAAACAGCCGCGGGAAATCTTAAATGCTATTCCTGGCTTAAAATTAGTTGAAATGTCAAAACCTGATCGTTGCTGTGGATCAGGAGGCTCTTTTAGTATGTCCCATTATGAACTTTCTCGCCAAGTTAATGACCGTAAAATTGCAGATATTGGTACCACCAATGCTGATATTGTGGCTACGAGTTGCGGTACCTGCCGTATGCATATTATGGATGGATTAGTGCAAAATAACATGGATAAAGAAACCTTACATGTTATACAACTTTTAGACAGATCCTATCAAGCTGGTAGTCAAAAGTAACCTCTGATCCCTCGATTGTTACTCTAAAAGTAGAAAGACTGTAGGCAATCAATGCTTACAGTCTTTCTACTTTCTAATTTTTACCACTCAGAAATTACCAGATACTCTCCCTTTAACTTATGTTATAATATTATGTAAACTGAATGAAGGGAAGTATAAGTATGGATTCCTTGTCACATGCATTGATTGGCATTGCTGTTGCTGGTTTTTCTGGTCACCCATTATCCTTATATGACCCCATCTGTTTAGCGACAATTCTTGGAGCGCAAGCTCCCGATTTTGATATCATCGCTCAACTCAAAGGTAACTTTTCATACCTCCGGCAGCACCGTTCTTTTTCACATTCCATTCCTGGTTTAGCCATATGGTCTCTATTGATTAGTGCAATTATGCATTTTTTTATGCCACAAACCCATACATTAACTTTATTCCTTTGGGCTTTTGCAGGAAGTTTATCTCATATCATTATGGATTATTTCAACACTCATGGTGTAGCCATTCTCTGGCCTTTTCGTAAAGAACGCAAAAGCTTATGCTTATTAAATGTATTTGATCCTATATTATTAGTGCTAATGATGAGTTTATATCCCCTTAAACTAACTACCGTTGAACTATCACTAGGTACCTTTGTGATCATTACTGCCTACATCATTCTTAGAATCATACTACGCAAAAGAGCCCATCATCAGTTGAATAACCTCTTTCCCAATCAAAAGATTAAGCGGCTCTCGGTAATGCCTTCAATTAAGCGTATTTTATTTTGGGATTTCGTCTTGGAAACGGAAGATTGCTACCAAGTTGGACAATTGGGTGCACTCTATCCTGTGTTAGAAATTAATGCCACCCTTCCCAAGCAAAGAACTCTTACTGATTTTACAATACAAGCTCAAAAAACTCCCTTAGGAGATTTTTTCACCAGTTTCACACCTTTTATTTATTTTGAAGAGCAACAAACGACTCATTCACTCTCTGTAAACATTTATGACATGCGTTACATTCTAAATAAACACTTTCTCCACTATGGTACTATTATTTTTGATCAGAACAAACTTCCCACTGCTTCTTATATGTATTCATACGGACGCACCATGAAAATTCCTTGCTAACAAAATTATTAAAAGAACTGTGCGTCCTATTGAGCTATAATGTGGAAAGGACACGAAGGGCTTGAAAGCCGAATACTATTTAAAGTTCTCTAATAAGAGGGCTTTTTCCCTATAATCATCTATTTACATATACAGCAACTTCACATGCTAATTCTTGTACTATATAACCAATCCCTACTTTTTCCCAAATAAAATTGATTAGTCTTTTGCCATAAAATAGAGACTATATTTTTGATCGATTACTAAAATATGTTTAGAAATCCAGTCTTTGAGCAGCATAAACGTAGGAAATGAGAGAGCGACCCCGCCCTGCTCATATTCTATTAATAGCTTGTTAACTTCATCGTTGTAGTGGATATGTTCTTGTTTATGTTGTATATATTCTGGGTACTCAATCTCTATCATAAACTTTTCTTCTGAAGTAAAATGATATTGAATGTATTCTGATAATTTATGCAATGTCTGTTTAGTTAATTTACTTTCATCTTCAATATCTTCACATTGAAATACTTTCTCGTAGACTTCATTGAATAAGCCGATTAATTTTTTATGATCTTCATCTAATTTTTCTATATTAGTTGAATATTTCTCATCCCAACTAAAAAATTCCATTTCAGCACCTCTATTACATATTATTTTTCTTTCTTTCAGCAAAGTTTACTTCTTGCCTATTATTTTACTTCATAATAATTTTATTTACCAATAAAGTATATCATTTGTATCTCTTTGACTACTTCTACTGCTCGGTTAGATACCTGAGGAAGTAAATACCCTATTAGCAAGGGGGATGTAATAAACCGTGGAACGACTTTAGCCCAAATTTGACCTTTAATCTGATAAAAGAACAAATTATAACTTTTACAATTTTTGTGAAAGTGATGTAGTAGATAATGTATAA
>JGI24143J45723_1000146_pt1 | contig 37199 bp, 38 predicted proteins | sample BarGraIncu00432A_FD_45723 | JGI IMG/M metagenome (IMG submission 45723) | reverse complement strand
AACTGGGCGCTGGCCGGGTTGCTGCGCCTGCAGGCCCGGGACTATCGGTTCAGCCAGTCCCCCAGCAGTATCGCGGCTCTGGATCACTACCGCGTTGGGGGGAGCTCGGTGCTGAGCTTTGTGGAAGAGCTCTGCGTGGTGGAAAAAGAGGCTCAGGCCGCCTCCACCCAGCTTTATCACGCCTATCAGCGCTATTGCCAGGACGGCGGCTTGAAGGCCGTCAGCCAGAAACGGTTTGGGCCGGAATTGGAAACGGAACATAAAGGCGTTGTGCGGTGTCGAGAACCTTTATCGCGACGGATGATTTATCAGGGGATTGGGCTTGATTTGGATGAAGCGGGAAAAGATTTAAACTAACTGACGATTCTTGAGCATGTTTCAGCAGCAATCGTTCAAAAAAGGAAAGGATCGGAAAGGATTAGGAAAGGCAAACGAAAGGCAAAAACGGCGATACAATGCCATTGGAAAGGATGGAAAGGATTAACCCCCCTTATGGCGAAAAACGTTGATCAGATTTTTTTAATCCGGGTATTTTGAAAAACGACCCGCAACCCTTTCACCCTTTCGTTTTTTGAATGGCTAATGGGATAAACGCCAACGGGCGATCAATGATCGCCCCTACGGGGTTAAAACAACATTAATTGAAAAATCATGAGAACCCCATCGTCAGGCATCGTCCCAACCGGTTTAAACAACATCAATCGAAAAATCCGATGAGCGATTAAAAATACAAGGAGGACACGTGAATATTAAAGACATGAACAGTCAAATGCTGGCCACCCGACAGCGCATCTGGCTGCACACTCAATACCTGACCCTGCTGGAAGACCAGGAAGCCATTCTTTATGCGGCCACGCCGGCCACCAGACAGCGCACCCGGGAGCGGATCCAGCTCGCCAAAGCCTGGCTGGAAGAAGACGCCGCCGTTCTGGCCAACCAGACCCAGACGCTGATGACCGTCATCGACCATCTAAATGATCCCCGGGTCCAGGAAATTATGGTCCGGCGGTATCTGCAGAACCAGCCCTTTGCCGACATTGCCGCGGCGATGGCCTACGATCTGCGCTGGGTGTACCGACTGCATCAGCGGGGACTGATGGCGGCGGACGGGTCATCGGCCATGTAGTCTTTTCCCCATTCGCACATGGCTTCCAGAATCTGATAGAGGCTTCTGCCAAAATCGGTGAATGAATACTACCTATCATTTAGGGTAGTAAATATTAATAAAGGGCATTCTTGATTTAATGAAATTAAGTGATAAAATAATACCATGCAATGGAAAATGAATCAATGATGTTAATTGGCGTAGCCTTTGCGAAGGTCATGGGCCAAAAATAAATAAAATGTGGAGGAAAAAATGAACCCGATTTTTGATCGAACCAGTATTAGAAAGTATCAAAACAAGGAAGTGGAAACGGCTAAGATTGAGCAGTTATTAAAGGCAGCGATGGCGGCACCATCTGCCGGCAATCAGCAGCCGTGGGAATTCTTCGTGGTTAAAAACAAGGTGACCCTGGCCGCCCTGGCTGATTGCAGTCCCTACGGCGGATGTATCAAAGATGCCGCCGTTGCCATTGTCCCGGCCTACCGCAAAGAAATCATGATGCCCGATTTTGCCGTGATCGATTTGAGCAACGCCACCCAGAATATTCTGCTGGAAGTTACCGAACTGGGCCTCGGCGCCGTTTGGATTGGCATCGCGCCGCTGGCGGAGCGGATGGAAAAGGTCCGAAAAGTTCTGAAGATTCCGGATCAGCTCGAACCCTTTGCCATCATTCCCATCGGTTATCCCGTCGCGTCGGCCCCTCAGAGCGACCGTTATGATGCCACCCGGGTCCATTTTGAATTAATAATTTAGACCCCATTCGGCGGCATTAACCGCAATCAAAAACAACCGCATCAGCAATCGGCCTTCCGGTGACACTGTCATCAGGAAGGCTTTTTTGGTTCAAAAGGAATCTTTTTCTGGCGTGACTGGTTTTCTCCTGAAACGAAATTTTTAGGTATCTTCACCTGGGTGTTGGGGGGAATGGCTGCAGCAGCGGGGGCTGGTGACAGCGGAGATCGTCTGCCAGGCAGAACCAATCATTGAAATGATTGATAAAGGCGGGGTATTTATAGTTGATGAAACATCGGCTGGATCGGATAAAAAAATTGTTGGTAAGAAATAAACTGATTACCAATGATGCTTTGACCAGGCTGTATGGATTTCACAGTGTTGCTACAAAATACCTTGCTAATTATATGGACTGGTTTAAATGGTTACCATTTTTTAATACAGAGAAGGATACTGTAAAAACTAAACATTTATTAGTGCCGTCACATACCTCTCACTCCGATACAAAGTTAAAAGATTTTAAAATTAGGGAAGCAATTTATATATTACGATGATAAATATTTGAATAATTACACTATTCTATTGTATAATTAAGGACAATCACACGAGTAAAATAAAGCGAACGGGTTAAGCGTGATTATATGAAATATGGGCAAGTAATTGGAGGATGTCAAGGATGACTGTTAATTTAAATGAATACTTTAAAAAGCAAAAAAAATTTAGTGGAAATGTATTGTTATCAAAAAATAATAAAATTATATTTAATGAATCATATGGATATTCAAATAAGGAAAAAAGAATAAAAAATACACCTCAAACAAAATTCATGATTGGCTCGATGACAAAGGCAATAACGGCATTATGTATTATGCAGTTATCAGAAAAAGGGATGCTTTCAACACAACAGAATATTGAAGATTATATTCCAGACGTCTACCAGGGTCATGGAATTACCATTCATCATCTGCTAACTCATACTTCGGGGATACCTAACTATATAATGCTAAAAAAACAAATAAAATGGGGAGAACGTCATACCCCCCAGGAAATACTACAAATTGTAAAAGGTTATAAATTGAAATTCCCTGTTGGTGAAAAATGGTCGTATAGTAATACTAATTATCTTATTCTTGGCTTGATCATTGAAATGGTTTCGGGAATGAATTATCACCAATATGTTAAAAATTATATATTTATTCCTGCTAAAATGAATAATTCAGGTTTTATTGATGAAGAACAAAAAAATGTAGCCAATAATTATATTAAGGGTGAAAAAGGGTTCTATATAGACCCATCAATATTATTTGCTTGTGGTGATATGATATCAACTGTTGGTGATTTTTATTTGCTTGATAGAGCAATTCAGGATGGTAAACTATTGAAAACCCAACTAGTAAAGGAAATGCAAAAACCTCACTATGACGGCAAATATGTAAAATATGGATATGGATTGTGTGTAAAAAACCATTTTGATTGTAAAAGTATCTGCCATGGTGGGTCAGTCCCAAATGGTTACACTTCTCATTTTGAGAAATATATTGATGACGATATTACCATTGTTGTATTAAGCAATGATTGGGTAAAATACCAATTCTTATCAATGGAAGGGGCTGGTGGTACCTATATAAGTAGAGAGATTGCTTCATTAATTTATGGTAAAAAGTTAGGTGCTTTAAAGAAGATATTCTAAAAGAGATTCTTAATATAGGTCGTACCTGCACATCTTTTATAACATGTGAATTAAGGGAAGCTTAAAATGACTTCCCTTAAAAATCATCATAATGCCTTTAATCTGGCGGATGATCTGATAGAAATCTATCGACCGGTTGTGGACTTATTTGTGGTGGAAAATATTGATGATATGGCTGAAGAACTGACACCGGAATAAATATCGGGTGGGGCCGTTTTGATGCGTAAATCGATGATGTTCATCTGTAGTTGTTTAAAAGTAGAGAGCACGAGAGAAATGTTTTCAGTGAAATACTTATTTGCCACGTTTGATATGTTTTGCCCTGTGAGTAAAATTTCGCAAGGATCATTATCATCTCCACCGTTCATGATAGGATCACCTACACTGAGATAATAAATATTATCAATATTTCTTTGAGAATATGTTCCAAATTTATTAGGATTAGTAGAGTAAACAACGAGGTTATAATCCTTGCCGTTTAATTTGCTCAAAAATGGGGTATTTTTCAAAAGTGAAGTTATCTAAATAGGCTACTGCCGAAGAATTACTTTTATCACCAGAATAAGAAGAAGTGATTTCTGATCCCTTGCAGGCGAATGTTTTGGTTAAAGTACTAAAGGGAATATCCGTTTCCATTGACCAGTCCCCACAACTTGCTTTCAGTGCACCTGCTTGTTCATTGATACAGTTGGCAGCAACAAATGCAGTCAGACGTGCAGTGATATCTTTTCCCGGGTAATTGTCTATCAGATCGGTAATGTTATAAGAAATCGTCCCTTCCTGGGTATTGTCTTTGCTCAGCAGGTTTTTCAGAATACTATTATTCAGTGCACTGTTTTTTTTAAACAGCGACAAGCTATTGGGGACATCGATATATAAAACAGCCGAATCTTCAGCGGAATTGTTTCCGGCGATCAAGCGGTAAGATTGATGGTTGTTTTTGAATTCACTTGCTGGGTATTTTTGCGGTATATAATGCATCTCGAATCCTTCAGGGGGGGCGCCTGCTTTTTTTGCATCAAAAGTTGTCTCTGAGCGAACAGTCTGAACCCATACATCATTGTATGTTTCATACTGGCTTGTTTTAGGTACATCCGTCTGACCTAAGTTTAGCTCAGCATTTATTTCTGTATAGCATTCTTTTAATGCACTTTTTACTTCTTCACCCTTGTAATAATAGTCCGCACTATAATAAACAGCACTGCGATCTTCTGCTCCATATTTTCTGAAACCATCGGCATTTGATTCTATCACCGCTGCATCTAAAGCCCCGTTTTTATATCCGTTGTAGGAGGTTTCAAGTATTTTAAGAATATCGGCTTTATCAGTCGTTGTGGTATATCCGTGTTCTACATTAAAATTCAACACGTTGTAAAAATCAGCTTTGAAACTCGCTTTATACTCTTCCGTGCTCTGTTTCCCTTCAATAAGTGCTTTTGCCGAATTTATTGCAATTTGAGAATCACAAGCGAGAATGAGCTTCTTCTGCTGCGGTTGGCTATATTCAAACTTATCTATTTTTGGTTCAAGTGTTTTCTGAGAATCAATTTTTGAGTCTTCGGAAGTTGAAATTGAATTTGCAGTGCCCGTAACTTTTAAGGGGTTAATAGCTGAATCAATAGAAATACTCATGATATTTCCTCCGTTTAATTTATTTACTGTTTGCTATTTATAATATCGAATTATTTAATAAAAACATTAGTAAATAAAATCAAGAGGTAATAGAATGAAACAAGCCTATCCCATTATATTAACCCCAGCCTGGCTAGTGCAACGACTATTCGTCGTAATAAATGTAGCTATACCACAAATATTCGTTGCATCTTTTGTTAAAACTGGGTACACTGTCATTATGAGGTGATGAAAATGTACCGTACCGCAATCGAACAGCTTCATAAATGGAAGCGCAAGAAAAATAAAAAGCCTCTCATTATCCGAGGCGCGCGTCAGGTGGGGAAGACCTGGCTGATGAAGAACTTTGGTCAGACCGCCTATCAACAGACGGTTTATGTTAGTTTTGACAACAATCAGCAGATGCAGGATCTGTTTGCAGGCAATATGAAAATTGAACGGCTGGTCACCGGATTGGAACTCTATACCGGCTGCCGGATTAATCCGGAAAATACGCTGCTTATTTTTGACGAAATCCAGGAAGTGCCCAAGGCGCTGACCGCCTTGAAGTATTTTAATGAAAACGCCCCGGAATATCAAATTATCTGCGCCGGGTCATTACTTGGCGTGGCGCTACATCCGGGCACGTCATTCCCGGTGGGCAAGGTGGCGTTTCTTGACCTGTATCCGTTGTCATTTATTGAGTTCATGAAAGCAATGGGGAAAGAGTCATTTGTCGAACTCCTTGAAAAAGGTGATTTTGAACTGGCGACGACATTCAAACAGGAATACATCGACTTGCTTAAATATTACTATTATGTCGGCGGTATGCCGGAAGTGGTCGCCAACTTTGCCAATCATCAGGACTTTAACGAGGTGCGGGAAAACCAACAGCAGATTCTTACCGCCTACGAGCAGGATTTTTCAAAACATGCGCCAAACGACGTGGTCCCCCGTATTCGGATGCTGTGGAACAGCATTCCGGCCCAGCTAACAAAAGAAAACAAGAAATTTATTTACGGTCTGATCAAAGACGGCGCGCGAGCGAAAGACTATGAGCTGGCGCTGCTCTGGCTGACGGATTGCGGTCTGGTGCACAAGGTGCAGCGGGTCACAACGCCCGGTCTGCCGCTAAAAGCCTATGAAGACTTAAAAGCATTCAAACTGTTCATTCTGGATGTCGGTTTACTGGCCTGTATGGTTCGGCTGGATCAGACGGTGCTGCTTGACGGCAATGCGCTGTTCAAAGAATTTAAAGGCGCCCTGACGGAGCAGTATGTTTTACAGCAGTTAAAGACCATGGATGGCATTGAAAGCTATTATTGGACAAATGATCGTGGCAGTGCGGAGATTGACTTCCTGATCGATACTGGCAAAGAGGTGATCCCCATTGAGGTTAAAGCAGAAACGAATCTGAAAGCGAAAAGCCTCAAAACCTATCATGAAAAATTCCGTCCGACCCGTTCGATACGCACCGCAATGACGGATTATAAGCAGGAAGCCTGGCTGCTTAATTTACCATTGTGGGCGATTAACACGTTAACACAGAAGCTGCGGTAAAAAAAACAAACCAAACAGCGGCTCAGTCGCCCTTGATTTCCCCCGGAAACAAAAAATGAAAACCGCCTTTACGGCATAAAAAAAGAGCCAACAGATTTGAATCTGTTGGCTCTTTTTTTATTGAACCCGGTGTCTTCCGCTGCCGTCCGTTTTGATCTGGTACATCCCAAAATAACCATGATCGTAATAGATCCAGTCGCCCACAACATTGATCCGGGTCGCCACATCATCAAACAGCCTGGTCTTTTCGGTGCCGTCGGTTTTAATTTTGTAAAGTTTGTCATTGTCCCCATCGTCAGCATAGTAGATCCATTCCCCAACAACATTGATATACGCGGCCCGATCGCTGCTCAGCTTCGTTTTTTCGGTACCATCCGTGCGGATTTTGTAGAGCTCGCCAAAATCGCCAAACCCCCTTGTAGAACCTTTTTCAACGGTTGCCGGGGTGTAGCAATAATAAATCCAGTCATCCGCCACATTGATGATCGACGCGGCATCATCACACAGTTTGTTTTTTTCAGACCCGTCGGTTTTGATCTTGTAGATGGTGCCGCCGAATTTTTCGCCCCCAGTCGATGGGCTGCAATAGTAAATCCAGTCAGCCACGACATTGATGATCGACACCATGTCATCACTCAAGACAGTTTTCTCGGTGCCGTCGGTTTTAATTTTAGTTAGACCGCTGCCATTATAGTAAATCCAGTCGCCGATCACATTGATATACGAAGCGCCCTCATCCGTTAAAACAGTTTTTTCAGACCCGTCCGTGCGGATTTTGGCTAACCGGTTCTGATCGCTAAAATCGGTAAAATAGATCCAGTCACCCACCACATTGAGATACGCCACCCGCTCATCAGACAGTCCGATTTTTCCAGACCCGTCCGTTTTTATCTTGTACAGTTTCCGGTTGTCATTCTGATCGGAATAATAAATCCAGTCGCCCTGGAGGGCGGCATAGCCCCAGTTGGCGATGTTGCCGCTGGTATTGCCAATGGTGTTGACGGTGGGATGACTGTCGGTATCGCGATTGCTGGTCGCGCTGCAGCCGCTCAAAACAAGTGCCGAAACGGCACCGATAAGCAATGCCCAGATGATTTTTTTCATGGCGTCCATCCTCCTTTCAAAATGCTGAACGATGCAATACAACCCCTTTTAAGTTTTTGCTTTCAGCAAACGATAGAGACCAATGCTGAGACCCGTCGTTGCCCCCAGCGATGCAACCAATACCACGGCCGCCAGGTTGATGCCAGCCAAAACGACACCGCTCGTTGCCCACGACAGCAGTCCGAACGGAATGGACGTGATGCCACACCCCAAGGCAAAGAACCCGATTGACCGGACGCCCTGAAATACCGGCCCGATGAAAGCGCCGTAAACAGCATTGGCAAGTGCAAAACAAAGGAGAAACAGCAGGTGGAAATTGAAAAAACCGCCGGCAAACAGCCACACTGCTTCGACAAAAAAGATGACGAACAGACAGACGATTCCGAGGGTACTTAAAACGACGGTTTTGATCAGCGTCGTGATCGTGAAGCTTTTAAATAGCAGCAGCAACAGGATACCGCCGATGGCAGTGCCGAAAAACAGGATCATAAAATCATCGGAAGGATAGGCGCTGTCAAAAAAAGAACCGGAAACATCGAAATTCAAAAACGTTGCCAGCAGACCGACCAGTGTTCCCCCTGCCAGATAGGCAGCGAAGCCCATCAGCAGGGTAAACAGCGGGTTGGTGTTGTGATCGGGTGCCAACTTAAACATCATCATTCCCCCTCAAAACATTCTTAATAATCTGGCGGCACGAGGCCTCTTGGCGTTTTTTATGTGCTCTCTTTTTCGGCATCATCACGGTGCGCACTTTTCTTTTCCGGGCAGGTCAGTTTTCCTTTGGAAATGGAAGACATCAGCTGGTAGGCCGCTCTTAAGGTTTCATATTCATTGATGTCGAGAATGGCATATTTGCCACGACCATTATCCGTTAAGAAGACCGGTTCACCCTCGGTAATTTCCTGCAAAACAGCGGCATAGTTTTTTAAATCAGTAAGTGGCTTAATGTTTGGCATGATGAAAACCTCCTTTGTTTTTATTTTTGTTTTTACTATTATACCCATATCAGTTGAAATCCAACGGCCAGTGAGAAAAATATTTTATCATTTGGCGGCCCGGGAACTGGTGTGGGGCTTGAAAACCAACGTTTGCGGGCGATTGATAATCGCCCCTACGGATTGAAATAAACGTGGGTGTAGAAAATTGACATCTGGCATCACATTACCCGATTATAAACTGACGCTTATATAAATAAACCTGACCTCATTCATCATCCCGTAGGGGCTGGCATTGCCGGTCCGGAATCCGTGAAAAGCTTTCTGGACACGCCATTTAAAGCCATCCGGCGGCCGTGATAGAATGAATCAAACGAAGGAAAGGAGGACAAGAAATGGCACTTATTACTGATTTTCTAAACAAGAAGATTCAAATTCGGTCCAACCACGGGCTGGTCGACGGCAAGGATAAAATTACCAGCCGCATCTATGGGGATGTGCGGGCCGCCGCTACGGACCAGGAGATTTACGACATGGCCGTGATTATTGCCGGGCTCCAGCAGCCGGTCTTGGAAGAAGTGGTCAAGCAGGAACTGACGCTGATCTCGCTTACTTAGGAGATGAAAAGGACAGGTAGCGACGAAACCATCATCCCGAGCAATTGTCATTGTGAAAGTGACGTGAGCTTTGCGTTCAGTTTCGCACGAAACTGAGCGCAAAGCACTCATTGTTCAATGTTTATGCGTTTCGCAAATACCTAAGCACAAAATTCACAGGAAAGGAGGAATTAAATGGCAGCAAATACAGTATTACAACTCACGTTTAAACGGGCGGATCTGAAGGTCACGACGATGTCGATCATCTATCCGAAAACCGGACTGACGGTGGCTGAAGTTAACACCGCCATGGCGGCAATGATCGCCAAGAAGATTTTCGCACCGGAAGACTCGCTACTCGAGACGAAAGTCAAGGCAGAGATGATCATCACCGACACCACCCCCTTTACCATGAGCTAGCGGGGGCGGCAGAAAACCGTCCTGGCGACAATGGTAAATCGTTGTCTGCGACATGATCGGACAGGCTATCGCCGGTTCGCCATGATGCAGACAACTGATGTTACCATTATCTCCAGGACTTACGCATTTGATAAAAAACTAACGTTGATATAAATAAACCTAACCTCATTCATCATCCCCGTAGGGGCTGGCATTGCCGGCCCGCCAACATTGGGTTGGGAATTGGCGTCGGGCTTGAAAACCAGACGTTGGGATATAAAATATTGAAAGGAAAAGGTATGAATTCATTGATCAAAAAAACACAGGCGGCGCTGGCGGCAAGGGGCTACGATCCGGGGCCGATTGACGGGACGGACGGGCTCAAAACCCAGAAGGCTGTCCGGGCGTTTCAAGCGGATTCCGGTCTGGACCCCGACGGCATCGTCGGGGATCTCACCGAAACCCGGCTGTTCACCGAGCAGCTCAGCATGATATCCTTTGACGGGGACGGTTCTACCGCGCATTTCGCCCGAACCGAATTCGCCTGCGATTGTGAGGGCGCCTACTGCGATGGCTTTCCGGCGGAAATGAATTTGGAACTGCTGCTGAAACTGGAGGCGCTGCGCAACGCCCTGAACACGCCGGTGATCATCACCTCCGGGGTGCGCTGTCCGACCCGCAATACCGAGGTGGGCGGGGTGGAAAAATCCCAGCACCTTTTCGGTCAGGCCGCAGATCTCTATGCCCCAGGCATTCCGATCGCCACCGTTGCCGCCATCCGCTACGAGGAGCGGGGCTTTGTCCATCTGGCGGTGTAACCACCTCTTTGTTCGGGTGTGCGGGCGATTGATAATCGCCCCTACGGGGCATTGCCCGGCAACCAAATTCATAGAAAGGGGATGAACAGTCCATCAGAAATAATATAACCGACCTGTCGTTTGTGTTCGGGCTAATCGGCGGCATTCTCGGGGCGGTGCTGGGGGGATGGGACGGCTTTCTCATCTGCCTGACGGCGTTTGTGATCATCGACTATCTCACCGGCATCCTCGTCGCCGCCCAGGCGGGAAAGCTGTCCAGCGCCCGGGGCTTCAACGGCATCCTCAAAAAAATCCTCATCTTTCTGGTGGTGGCCATCGGCAACCTGCTGGATCAGTCCCTGCTGGGGGGCAGCGGCGAACCCCTGCGGTCCGCCATGATCTTCTTCTACCTGTCCAACGAAGGCCTCAGTATCATCGAAAACCTCGGCCATCTGGGGGTGCCCATTCCCAAACGGCTGCGGCAGATCGTCGCGGAGCTGGGCGAGGAGGAAAAAACAGACAACTGAGAATACTTGCAGGTTTCTTTATTAAAGATGATAAACATTGCGATTACCCGGTTGATTTGCTAAAATGTAATGGATACAACCGTGTCGAAAATCGATTAATGAAAGAAGAAAAATAATGTACAACGACGATTATATTATGCGATTAATTGACGAATTATCAGGATTTTTAGCCAATGTCATTTTTAATAAAGAGGTTTCACCAATCCAGCTTGAAGATGATCAGGGGAATTTTTCGGAAAGTAAATTTCTGCATTATCAGCTGTTAACAATGGTTGGTGAAGGACAAATTAATGAAGCGGAAAATCTGCTGTTTGAAAAAGTGAAAAGCAATCCAAATGCTGAGTATTTAAAAGCGGGAATTGATTTTTATTCAATCCTGGATACGTTAAGTGATAATACCCTCAATGACTGCCGCTTTTCAAGGGCAGAGATCGGGGAAGGCTTAAGCGATATTAAAAAGATCTATACCGCGACATAAGAAAGAGGCGGCTTTGAATCCCCTGGATCGCCGGCTGAAGACATCCCTTTGGTTGCAGATAGAAGAAACAAATTACCTTATCAAACTTTATATTCGTTTGATCTATTGCAGATTAAAATCAGGCGCTCTGAAAAGGGCGCTTTTTTTATTTGAAATAATCGCCACATAGACTTAAATTGGGCAACTCGTTGTGATAAAATGGTTAAAATACTAATATGAAAGAGGAAAAGAAAATGAAAAATGCAAAATTGGTTATCGGTATTATTTCAATTGTACTCTCATTATTTGTCCTACTGCAATCGTGTGCAGCAGGCGTTTTAAACGCGATGTCCTCTAACGGTCAAACCAGTGGGTCAGCTGGTTTGATAGTGGCTTTGTTTTTTATCATCGCCGGGATTATCGGGATCGCAACGCGAAAATCAACAGGAAAGGCCGGAACGCTGACGTCCGCCGGGTTCTATTTTGGAGCCGCATTGATTGGGTCACTGTCAGCCGGAAATTACAAGGATCTGTATGTCTGGGCATTTGTATCCTTTGCCTTTGGTGCCGTCTATATCGTCGATGCTTTTTATGATCGGTATCCTGATGGTGAAGTAGCAAAATGGTGGCAGAAACCCTGGGTGATCACCTTATTGCTGATTGTCTTTCCACCCGCAGGGATTGTTCTGCTCTGGCTTTGCAAAAAAATCGATCTGGTACCTAAAATCATCATGACGATTATTTTCGCAATCGCCTTTTTAATCATGATCACCAGTTTTAGCGGCTCAAGCGCCTCGGCAAATAACGCATCTACCGCTCAAAATTCAGGTTCATCATCGACGGCAAAACAGGAAACCAAGGTTTATGGTCCCGGAGAAACCTGGACCGTGGATGGTGAATTTTCGCTGACCTTCACATCGGCAGCTGCAACCGCTGACCGAAATCAATTTTCGGACAAAACCCCCGCGCAAGTGGTTGTTCTGAACTATGATTATGCAAATATCGGGGTGGTAAAAAGCGTACAGGATCTCTACATTTCATCAAGCCAGTTTAAAGTCATTGACGCAAACGGTGAAATGGCCAGCACCTACCCGGCAACGACTGCCGGAAGCCCCCAGCCAACTCCCATCGGGGCAAAAAGCGTAGGTTGCCAGTGCGCCTATGGGCTGAATAATCCCAGTCCGGAAGTGACGGTGAACGTGGAAGTTTACGGCAATAATTATAAAGCCTATGATGCCGTGTTTAAATTGCCAGTACAGTAGAAAAATGACACGCATCGATAGATAATGTCGCCTTGTATTCTGTTCGGAGGCTAGTATAATAGAGTTAGAATAAAAATCAAGGAGGTAGTAAACAGTATCTATTAATAAGGACATATGTGTTAATTGCCGGGGAATGATTATCGATGATGTACTAGAGAATATTGGATCCGGATTGAATTACGATCGTAAGAAATGGAATGCGTTAACCGAATCCTGCGTTAAAGGTGAGGTTAAAACCATTCTAATCGCACACAAAGATCGCTTTATCCGTTTTGGATACAATTGGTTTGTGCGCTTTTTAAAAGCACATGGCACTGAAATGATCATCGTCAATAATGAAACGTTATCCCCTGAAGAAGAACTGGTTCAAGATCTCATCAGTATTATCCATGTTTTCAGTTGTCGTATTTATGGACTGCGTAAATACAAATCCAAAATAAAGGAGGTTCGGGAATTATGCGAGCCTATCGGTCCGAAATCAAACCAACCGCCGAGCAGATAATAAAAATCAATCAGACGATTGGCGTATGTCGGTATGTTTACAATTTCTACCTTGGGCACAATAAAGATGTTTATGAAAAAGAACAACGCTTTGTTTCGGGCTATGAGTTTTCTAAATGGTTAAACAAAACGTACCTGCCCGACAATCCGCAGTTTTCATGGATAAAAGCGGTGAGCAGTAAAGCTGTGAAAGATGCCATTATGAATGCCGATACCGCTTTCCGACGCTTTTTTAAAAAACAGTCCGGGTTTCCGAAATTCAAGAAAAAAGGGAAAAATCAGGTAAATGCCTATTTTCCCAAAAACAATCCAACAGACTGGATTGTTGATCGCCACCGTGTTAAGATCCCAACACTGGGGTTTGTACAGTTGAAAGAAAAAGGGTACCTTCCGACCGATGCCGTTGTAAAAAGCGGTACCGTCTCGATACAGGCTGGACGCTACTATGTCAGTGTTTTGGTTGATGAAAACCTTGAACAAGCCAGTGATATTCAATCCGATGGGATTGGGATCGATTTGGGTATTAAAGATTTTGCCATTATCAGCACCGGCGTTGTTTATAAAAACATCAACAAAACAAAAACAATCCGCAAACTGACAAAACGTCTTAAGTATGAACAGAGATGCTTAAGTAGAAAATATGAAAATAGAAAGAAAGGAAAAGCTACGAATTCTGTAAAAAACATTGACAAACAGAAACTTAAAATCCAGAAGCTTCATCAACGCCTTCAAAATGCACGTCAGGATCATATCAATCAGATCGTGAGTCAGCTGGTAAAAACCAAACCGGCGTATATCACCATCGAAGACCTGAACGTTAAGGGCATGATGAAAAATCGGCATTTATCAAAGGCGATTGCACAACAGTTGTTTTATTTTTTCAGGATCCGAGTTGAGGCAAAGTGCAGACAGTACCATATTGAACTGCGGGTTGCCAATCGATGGTATCCATCCAGTAAAACCTGTTCGTCCTGTGGCGCAATAAAAAAAGATCTGAAACTTTCAGACCGGACTTTTATTTGCGTCGTTTGTGGTGCGGTTGTTGACCGTGATCGCAATGCGTCACTCAACTTGAAAAATGTAGAAAACTATACAATTGCTTCTTAAACTGCTTTGTATAGATGTACCGATGGCTAGTCGGGATTTTAAGACTGCGGAGTGTCATACCCATGTTATTAGTTTGGCTTGCCATACGAGGACAGACACAATGAAACAGTAATTTTCTGGATATGGACATTTGTCTATGTTTTCAGTAGCAGGAAGACAGATGGAAACAATGAAGGCAATCGCCAAAAGAAAGTCATCCCGGGTTTTCAAAGAGCAGCAGATTACCGAGACGGAGCTGACGACTATTCTGCAGGCGGCCAATGCCGCGCCGGTTGGCATGGGGAAATTCGAAAGCGTTAAGCTGACGGTCATTCAAAATAAAGCATTACTGGAGAAAATTGATGAAGCCGCTGCGGCACTGTTTCAAAGACTTGGCACGCATCCGACATTTGGAGCGCCGACGGTGATTCTGGTATCCGGCGCAGAGATGGCCGGACCAATGAGCGCGGTACCTTACTGCAATGCGGGGTGTGTTATCGAAAATATGGCCATCACAGCAACTGATCTGGGACTGGGATGCTGTTATCTGATGGGGATTATCGCCGCCATCAGCATCAATATGGCGCTGTGCGCCGAACTCAAAGTGCCGCAAGGTTTTGTTCCCTGTTCCGCCATTGCCTTGGGCTATCCTACTGAAGCACTGACAGAAAGAGAACTCACCACTGGAAAACTGACGATGGAACGGATTAATTAATTAAATCCATCAATTATGAAAAAAGTGCTGCGTCAGAAATGATGCGGTGCTTTTTTTAGCTATTAAGGATAAATAAAGCTTCGACCGTTGTGTTTAACAGTTTAGCAAGTTTCATGGCTAATTCCAGGGTCGGGTTATACTTTTCATTTTCAATCGCATTGATGGTCTGCCTGGTGACGTCAAGCGCCGTGGCGATATCTTCCTGTCTCATGCCCATTTGTTTTCGTAGGGCCTTGATATTATTTTTCATCTTTTCCGAGTTTCCATGTTAGAAAAGTTTGAATGGCCATGAAAACAAGATTTTGGGTTATCAGAAGAAAAAAGGGAAAACCAAATCTTCCGGTCTGGATATAATCGATGACACCCCAAACCGCTAAAAATAAAATGGTGTATGCCCAGGCCCCTTTTATCGCTTTCAAACTAATGCTCATTTCCATTTCGTCCATTTTTTTCATCAAAACCACTCCTCATATTTAAATTGTAATCAGTAAAAATTATCATCTGCCAAAATAAAATACCATCGATGGCGGCAAAATACACGTGATGAATGTCAAATACTTTTTACATTTATAGTCTAACATTAGGCGTATCAGAATGTCAAATATTTTTTACATTTTTAAAAAGAATTTCGATCAGAATGGGAATCGTGTTAAAGACCTTTAATTTTTGTTTTTACGATGTGCTATTACAGAACGTTCAAAAAGCTCTGGGTTTGTCTTTTTTATCTCGAACTATTTTTATCCTGGTGGATGGTCCGGAAAAAAAGTAGCCGAATGTGTCAACCATCAAGCGATTGAAAAGCCTTAAATGGGGTAAGAAAAAGACAAATAATAAACCTTTAGAAAAAGGAAGTGGATCGTATGAATTCTGAAGACAACAAGCGGAAGGCGAGCGAGACGACAGTTAGCAACAAACTTACGGCTATGATTGAAACGGAAATCGATTTAGGTGAATTAGCTCTCGCCGATATTGTTGATGCTCCGGCCTTGCAGTCTCTGATGGAGAATTTCCAGCGGGTCACTGGCATGTTAGGCGCCATTGTCGACAACAACGGGAAAGTGCTGGTGAGCGTTGGTTGTCAGGACATCTGCACAAAGTTTCATCGTTGCCATCCTGAAAACCGGAAGAATTGTGCTGAGAGCGACATGGTTCTGGCGCGTGGCATTGAGTCGGGGACGTTTCAATCATACCGCTGCAAGAACGGCATGTGGGATCTGTCTTCACCCATTGTGGTATCCGGCCAACACATGGGCAGTATCCATTTTGGACAGTTTATTTATACCGATGAAGAGCCGGATGTGGCATACTTCCGCAATCAGGCCCAGCGCTATGGCTTTGATGAGACCGAATACCTTGACGCCCTCAATCGGGTGCCCCGCTATGACCGCGAAACCGTTGCCGAGGTCATGTCTTATTATGCTCAGCTGGGTGCCATGATCTCGGCTTTGTGTTTCAGTAACCTCAGCTTGTCCCGAATGCTCACTGAACGGAAGCGGGTCGAAGAAGAACTTAAAGAGAGTGAAAAAAAATTTCAATTGCTCTTCACCAGAGCACCCCTGGGGTATCAATCGCTGGATTTCGATGGCAATTTTATTGAGGTGAATCCCAAATGGCTGGAAACTTTGGGCTATCAACGAGAAGAAGTGATCGGAAAATGGTTTGGTGATTTCCTTTGTCCTGAATATGTCGAGGGTTTCCGGGCACGTTTTCCGCTATTCAAATCGCAGGGGTACATTCATAGTGAATTTGAGATGCGCCATAAAAACGGGCAGCGGTTGATGATCGAATTTGAGGGAAAGATTGGTTATAATAGTGACGGCACGTTTAAACAGACCCACTGCATCCTACAGGATATCACCGAACGCAAGGCCATGGAATATCAGCTTTATAATGAAAAAGAGCAGTTTAAAACCACTTTGATCTCCATTGGTGACGGCGTCATCTCAACCGATACCCAGGGGCTGGTGTTAATCATGAACAAGGTTGCTGAACAGCTTACCGGCTGGTCCCAGACGAAAGCGATTGGTCAGCCCATCGAAGCCGTCTTTCAGATCATCAATGAATTCACCAGAGTAAGATGCAGTAACCCCATCGCAAAAGTGTTGGCGATGGAACAGACCATCGAGCTTGTCAATCATACCCTGCTGATCTCCAAAGATGGCATCGAGCGACCGATTGAGGATAGTGCTGCGCCGATTATCGATGCACGCGGCAATTTATCCGGTGTTGTCCTGGTATTTCGAGATTTTACTGAAAAGAAAAAGAACGATGATGCCATTAAATATTTGAGCTTTCATGATCATTTAACGGGACTGTATAATCGCCGGTTTTATGAAGAAGAATTAGCCCGGCTTGATACCAGAAGAAGATGGCCCTTGACGGTTGTGATGGGCGATGTCAATGGACTAAAACTAATTAACGATTCTTTTGGTCATAAAAACGGGGATCAGCTGTTGATCAAGACCGCCAAAGCGATCACAAACGGTTGCCGAGCCGATGACATCATCGCCAGAGTGGGTGGTGATGAGTTTGTTATCCTGCTCCCCGAAACAGATGACATTGAAGCAGCGAAAATGATCAAACGGATCAAAAATCTGTTAATAAAAGAAAGCGTCGAGGGCATGAAAATCTCGGTTTCATTTGGATCGGAAACGAAAATCGGTGCGGATGACGACATTAAAGAGGTCATTCGAAAGGCTGAAGATGTGATGTACCACAACAAATTGTTTGAAGGCCCGAGTTTAAAAGGACGGGTCATTGACAATATCATCGACACGCTCAATCGTAAAAGTAACCGCGAGGAAGTTCATTCAAGACATGTTTCAAGTCTATGTGAACGAATGGGCAAGGCTCTTAATTTGGAAGAATATAAAATTAAGGAGCTGAAAGCCTTTGGTTTACTGCACGATATCGGAAAAATAGCCATATCAGACAAAATCCTGAATAAACCGGACAGGATCACCGCGGATGAATGGATTGAGATGAAGGGCCATGCCGAAATCGGTTATCGCATTCTCAGCACCAATCACGAGTTGACAGAGATTGCCGAGTATGTCCTGGCCCATCATGAAAGATGGGATGGTAAAGGCTATCCCAAAGGCCTTAAGGGCCAGGAAATCCCCTTCCCGGCACGGATTTGTGCGATTGCCGATGCTTATGATGCGATGATTAGTGAAAGAAGCTACAAGTCTTCACTCTCAGAGGAGGTGGCAATAGCCGAACTGAGAAACAATGCCGGAACCCAGTTTGATCCGGAATTAGTTAGGGTCTTTATCGATCAGGGTATTTATTGATCAGGTATGACGTGTTATTTAATCATTTCGATTGACCGAGCAGCTCCGAAAGGGGCTGCTTTTTTTAACAAAAAATGTCTTTAGTAAATGAACCAGCAATCGGTAAACATACTCAATTTTGATGAAATCTTGCAGGAAATAGTCGATTTCATTTGCATGCTTATCGATAAAGTTGTAAAATTATTTTATTAGCATGATAGTATTAGTCTGATTTTTAAAGATGAGGGTGAGTATGGAGAAAAATTCGCACAAAGGTCATCGGCAACGGGTTAAAAACAGGGCTCTGACGGAAGGCATCGACAGTTTCGAGGATCATCAGATTCTGGAGCTGCTGCTTTTTTACTGCATCCCGATGAAGGATACCAACGAACTGGCTCATCAGCTGATTAAGGCATACGGTTCCCTGTCCGGAGTCTTTGATGCAGATCCCGCCGATTTATGCAAACTGGCGGGAGTCACGGAAAACACCGGGGTGCTTTTGTCCCTGATGCCGGCCCTGGCACGGCGGTACAATCAGGGCAAGTTTAAGGAAAAAGCCGTTCTGGACAGCACCTCCCGGGCCGGGGAGTATGCCGTTGCCCTTTTCACCGGCCGGCGCTATGAAGTGTTTTATGTGATCTGCCTGGACAGTCAGAACCGGGTGAATCATGCCTGTCTGCTGCACGAAGGCACCATCAACGAAGCCCCGGTCTACCCCCGCCTGATTGTCGAAACGGCCCTGCGGCACCAGGCGGCCAGCATCATCCTGGCCCACAATCATCCCGGCGGCAGCTTGCAGCCCTCCCGGGCGGACGTGGACGTGACCAAAAAAATCAGCCTGGCAACGGATGCCATTGCCATCCCGGTGGCTGATCACATCATCGTCGCCGGAGACGGCTATTACAGTTTTGCGGAGAACCGGCTGCTGTAACCGGGTCTGCTGATCAATCACACGCCAACCGTCCACCAATCAACCACCCCCCAACCGTAAAAAAAGGGATGCCGTCCGGAAAAACACCGGAAGCATCCCTTTATCAAGCCATCAATTAACGATAGGAGGTGCCGTCATAATGCGGTTCCGTGACCACCGAAAAATGGAAAACCGGCCGGTCAACCCGTAAAATCCGCAGCGGCATGTGCTTCATGCCCGCCGGAATAAAGAGCATCGTCGATTTCGTGATCCGGCGGGTCTCGCCGTCGATGGTTACTTCCAGCTCCGCCCCCAGATCATAGGGATGCTCCGGATCGCTGCCGTAAAAGCCGATGATTTCATCCGAATTGTGGCAGTGCTCCTCAAATACCGGATCATCATCCGGCACCGCAAAATACCACGCCGTATTCATCTGAAACGCCCCCTCCACGACATTGCCGTCCATCCACAGAATCCGTTTCGAAAAACGCTTGTACATTTCCTGAAATTCCTGTGACCCCATCTGGGGATCCTGCAATTCCTGGACCACATATTTGCTTGTTTTGCCCGCTTGTGCATTTTCTAACATCGTTTCAATTCCTCTCTTTGCTGCCATTTTATGACTGATTTCAGTCCCCGCCACCGCGAGAATTAAACCATTTATAACACATTTTGGATGGCGATGCAATCGTTTTCTAGTAAATTACGAAAGAATTTCTGTTTTATAAAAAAATCCCACTTGTCCCGATTTTGTCCGCCCCGATCCGCTATGATGAGCTGGCGCGCTATCCGGATCGCAATCTTAAAAAGCAGCTGGTGATGACCGGAGAGATCACCATCCCGGTACTGTCCGCCTCGTATTACGGGATCAATTAGGACAGAAACCGGGCGTAATGTCGGGCACCCGGTTTTTAACGGTTGTTTTTTCAGTAAAAATGAATTAAAAGGCGATATTTTCCACCTGATATATTTCATTATACACCTAAAAAGGCGTATAATGAAATAATGAGACGAAATCAGTTCGGAATAAACAGGCAAAATGGATATCAAGGCAACCGCTGCCTGACGCTTCAGGAGTTCACAGTCGACTGAAATTTCAGAACCGGGAAAGAGGAGAGACATGGGAACTTATCGGATAACCGGCGCCAACGCCTATAATGAAAACTGCATCACCGGTGAGCAGGATCATTTATATGAATACCTGAAGGCGTCCATCGCCACCGCTGTTGAAATCGATATTAACGTGTCTTTTCTGATGGCGTCGGGAATTCGCCTGATTCTTGACGATCTGAAGGCGGCGGCTGGCCGTGGTGTGCAAATCAGGATTTTGTGCGGCGATTATTTAAACATCACTCAGCCCGAAGCCCTCTATCTGCTCAAAGATGCCCTGGGGGATCAGCTCGATTTGCGGTTTTACAATGTCCCCAATCAGTCCTTTCATGCGAAGGCCTATTTTTTTAAATACACCGATTATGACGAAGTGTTTGTAGGGTCGTCCAATCTCTCAAAGTCGGCCCTGACCTCCGGCATCGAGTGGAATTACCGGATCAATTCCCGCGAAAATCGGGCGGACTGCGATTATTTCCGACGGATTTTTGAAGAACTGCTGGTGGACCACGCCATCCCCATTGACGATGCCGAGCTGAAAAGATACGCCAAGCAGTGGAAACGCCCCCGGCTCTATCAGCAGCTTGAAGATGCGGAAGCATTGGAAACCGCTGATCAAGCCGCTGACGAAACGGACCGGGTTGCCCAGGGGCAGTCGGCCTTCGTCGTGGATATGGAGGAGCCGAACCCGCCGCCGCTGATGGCCTTTCCGCAGCCCAAAGACGCCCAGATTGAAGCCCTGTATGAACTGAAAAATTTCCGCCGGGAAAAGTTGGACAAAGGCCTGATTGTCGCCGCCACCGGGATTGGCAAAACCTTTCTGGCGGCCTTCGATTCCAAAGCCTATACCCGCATCCTCTTTGTCGCTCATCGGGACGAAATCCTGAGCCAGGCCGAACACACCTTCAAGTGTGTCCGCTATGAGCTGAGCACCGGCCGTTTCAACGGCATCCAAAAAGACACCGCCGAAGACATTATTTTTGCCTCGGTCCAGACGCTGGGGAACAAAGCCTACCTGACGGAGGCCACTTTTCCTCCGAATGCCTTCGACTACATCATCATTGATGAATTCCATCACGCCGTGTCCGATCACTACCAGAACATCATTGACTATTTCAAACCGAAATTTTTGCTGGGCCTGACCGCCACCCCGGAACGGCTGGACAATCAGGATGTTTTCGCACTCTGCGACTACAACGTGGTCTACGAAGTCCGCCTGAAAGAAGCCATCAACAAAGGCTGGCTCGTGCCCTTTCGGTATTACGGCATTTATGATGATCTGGATTATGACGCAGTCCCTTTCCGAAACGGCCGTTACGATGAGGACGAGCTTGAGAAACTTGCGAGCATCAATCAGCGCGGCAACCTGATTTTGCAGAACTATCTAAAATACGACAGCAAAAAGGCCCTGGGCTTCTGCATCAGCCGGAATCACGCCTTGTACATGACCCGGTATTTCCGGGAGCACGGCATTGCCTGCTGTGCCGTCATCAGCGGATCAGCCGAGGCGCACCAGCAGCCGTTGGTTCGGCCCCGGGAACAGGCGATCAAAGCCTTGAAGACCGGCGAGCTTCAGGTTGTTTTCTCGGTGGACATGTTCAATGAAGGTCTGGATATCCCCGAACTGGACATGGTGCTGTTTCTCCGACCGACCCAGTCGCCCACCGTCTTTTTGCAGCAGTTGGGGCGCGGCCTACGCAAGTCTCGGGGAAAACAATATGTCAACGTGCTGGATTTTATCGGGAACTATAAAAAAGCCAACCTGATTCCCTTTTTTCTGACCAGCGAACCGCCGGGGAGCCAACCGGGCAAAAAGCCGGACCGGCTCCCCGGTGCGGACGACTATCCCGCGGACTGTTTTGTGGATTTCGATTTCAGATTGGTGGATCTGTTCAAAAAAATGGCTCAGGATCAGAAGAAAATCAGGGACCGGGTGATTGCGGCGTTTTTCGGCATTCAGGAAGAAATCGGCCAAAGACCCCTGCGGCTGGACCTGTTTGTGCATCTGGACGCGGACATCTACCAGACAATAAGGAGCAAAAAAGAACTCAACATTTTCAGAGATTATCTGTCCTTTTTAAATGAAATCGGCCAGGCCACTGACGACGAAAAAATGCTTCTGGGAACCGTCGGGCATGAGTTCCTGAAGAACATTGAAAACACCGCCATGGCCAAAACCTACAAAATGCCGGTTCTCCTGGCCTTCTACAACGGTGGCCGGATCAAGATGACCATCAGCGCGGACGACATCGGCGCTAGTTTTATGGCCTTCTATGCCAATGCCTCAAACCGCATCGATCTGCTCCGGGACAAAAGCACTGCCGACGCCCAGAACTGGGGAAAAAAAGAATACATCGCCCTGGCCAATCGCAATCCCGTTCATTTTCTGGCCCAGACCGCCGGGGAGTATTTTGTGAAAGCAGACGACCGCTTCTGTCTGGCCCCGGCCCTGCAGGCTTTTATCGCCAATCCGGCTTTTATTACCCATTTTAAGGACATCATCGATTACCGAACCAAGCGCTTCTATAAGGAGCGGCTGGAAAAACTGCAACAGTAAATGACGGCGGTCAAGGCTGAGCGTCATCAAAGCAATACTAATGTTGACGATGATCCGTCAGCATTGAAGAAACAGGAGACCATGATGAATAAAACACTCGATTACTACAACCAAACCGCCCGGGAATTTATCCGGGGCACCATCGATGCCGATCTTTCGGCACTGCACCGGCGCTTTCTCAGCCAGCTGCCGGAACACGGCCACATTCTGGATCTGGGCTGCGGTTCCGGCCGGGATGCCAAGGCCTTTCTGGATCTGGGCTATACCGTCACCGCCATCGACGGCTCACCGGAATGCTGCCGGCTGGCCGGTGCTTATATCGGCCAGCCAGTGCTGTGCCAGACTTTTGATGCGCTGGATTTTGACCAGGCCTTTGACGGAATCTGGGCCTGCGCCTCACTGCTCCATGTGCCCTACAGGGAACTGACCGGGATCTTTTTGAAGATTGCCAAAGCCCTAAAGCCCGGCGGCATTTTGTATGCTTCCTTTAAATACGGGGATTTTGAGGGAGACCGCAACGGCCGGTACTTCACGGATTTGGATGAAGAGCAGTTGAAAGCCTTACTGGAACCGGTGGCGGGGCTGGAAATTGTGGAGAGTTTTGTGACTGGGGATGTAAGAGATGGGAGAGATGGGAGAGATGGGGAGACTTGGTTGAATGTGATTGGGAGAAAGAGCTGAATAAAACACTCGTGGCTGTTTTTTATATAAATCGATGTAAAAGCAAAAATAGAACAACACATTATATTATGTGCTTGAATATATATATAAAGTATAATACAATAAGTAAGTAAATAAACTTATTTATTGTGTGGAGAAGAGATTATGATTAATAGGGAATTTGGTCAATATTTAAAAGAGTTGCGAATTAAAAATGGGAAAACTCAGGATGATATCGCAAAATTTATTGGCAAATCAAAGATGTTGATAAGCGGCGTTGAGACGGCAAAAAATAACGCTTTTTGTGAAAATGACCTCGAAAAAATAATTTGGCATTTGAATTTAAGTGATGATGAGGCCGTCAAATTAATAAGGTTATCATCAAAAGTAAGGAATGAGTTACCTAGTGATGTTACGGGTTATTTATGTGATAGTCAAAAAGCATTTGATTTTGTTACACTAATAACGAAATGGAAATTCTCTGAAAATCAATTACAGCAAATAATAAAGATTTGTGAAGAAATATATAAAGGAGACAATAAATGTATAAAACCTTAGATTTATTTGCTGGTGCTGGCGGGTTAAGCCTTGGATTTATAAAAACGGGAATGTTTGAGATAGTAGCGGCGGCAGAAATTAACAAAGATGCTCAAAAAACATATTTATTCAATCACGAAAATAGTAATATTAAAATGATTGATGATGTAAGAAATTGTGATTTTGCTTCCCTAGCTAAAAAATTAGACAGGATTGATATTATTATTGGTGGGCCTCCCTGTCAAGGGTTCTCAAATGCAAATCGGCAAAAAAATCATGTTGTCAGTTTGAATAATAGATTGGTAAAAGAATATTTTAGAGCAATTGCTGAAATAAAGCCGTTAGCGTTTGTTATGGAGAATGTAGGTATGTTGGCTTCAGATACACACAGATTCTATGATTCGAATATTGATCATGATAAAGTTATTGAAATGAAAATACAAATGAGAGATGATCAAATACAAATTGCAAAAACTGATTATGAAGGTATAGATTTATTGAGGGTTATAAAGGATAATGAAACAAGTGAATATAAAATACCAAATGCGATTTTTCAACTTTTAAATGTGTTATATAAAAATACTAAAAATGAAAAGCGCTTAAAAAAATATATAGAGAAAAATAGAACTAAAATAGTAAAATGCATTGATGAATTATTTGATAACAAGGCAGAGAAAATTTGTCAATTTACTGCTAAGAGATTCAAAATAATTCTTGAAGGTCTGAAAGAAAATCATGATACTAAAGAATATTTTATTGAGTTAAAAGAAGTTGTAGAATTACAGAAATCTTTGAACGTATATCAAGAACTAAGAGATAATCAGTTGAGATATGAATTGGAATATGCATCTGATGAGGGAGAGATTATTGCAAATGTTAAATCTTATGCAGTAAATGATTATATTGAATCGATATTGGGTGATGAATATTCTCAAAAGGGTGAAACGATAAATTCTTTGTGGTACGGTGTACCGCAGGAAAGAAAGAGACATATTGTACTTGGCATCAGAAAAGATCTGGTGAAAGGTGATGTTTATACACCAAAACAACCGGAACAATTTAAAATTATTACAGTGGGGGATGCCATTTTTGATTTGCAAATCTATCAGCCATCTTTTTCAGTAGAGCATGAAGTAATACAACTTGATGAAAAGCAGAAAAGCTTGTCAGAATATGCCAAATCTATGAGAAATTCAGAAGTGTTGCATAATCATATAATTACAAAATCTACAGAAAGGGCATTAGAGAGATTTGAAGCGTTGAAAGAAGGTGATAACTTTCATAAATTGGACGATAGGTTAAAGAGTACTTATTCAGACCCTAAACGAACGCAAAATACGATTTATCTTCGTTTAAACAGTGATCAACCAAGTGGAACAGTAGTGAATGTAAGAAAGTCGATGTGGATACATCCAAAGATAAATCGAGCTATCAGCGTGAGAGAAGCAGCACGGTTACAGTCATTTCCAGATAACTTCATTTTTTATGGTGCAAAAGACTCCCAATATCAGCAAGTGGGAAATGCAGTGCCCCCATTAATGGCAGAAGGTATTGCGAAATGCTTGTTGGAACAACTTGTTAATAAATGATCTACTTTGGTGCAGATGTTCATGTGTAAAAACAGTTTCATCTGTTCTTTTTACCAAGTTTAGATTTTGCATTTTACAATAACCTGAAACAAAGAAAACACAAAATTAGTTATTTACAATTTCACTGTAAACTGACCGTTTTTAAACCTAAAGTTTGAAAACTCATACAGTTCTTGAGGTAGCAGATTAATAATTAAACCTTTGTTTTTCAGGTAATTTTGAAATTCATCTTCTGTTTGAGTAGAAATACCGTCTTTCTTAATATGATATAATACAAGATCTTCAAAAGAGGTCTGGCTGGCATCACTTTTTGTAATAATACCACGCTGTAAGCGGCGGTCTTGAACTTGGGGAGTGATAATTTTAAAACCAAGTTTATATTTTTCAATAATTGATTCCAGCAAAAATCCATTCCATTTATATGGGCAATCAGGAAAGGAATTGAAGTTAAAGATATTATTGAGTGCGTAATAACCAGAAGGATTGACTAAATTAGAAATCTCCCTTTGAACTTTTTGAAGAAAGGTATCTGTAAAATTTAACGAATCATGCTGAATATAATCATCTGCTGAAATACGGACGAAACCTCTTGATAGTTCTGTAAAGACAGAATAAATTGTACCTTTAGCCCAACAAAGAGATTCAGCCAGTTCAAAATAGGCAGAATGATGCAGTGTCGAATGGCATCCAAGTAATTCTCTGGCAATATTGGCAACGGAAAGATCTTTAATTGGAAAATCACAAGAAAGTATGTGTGGTCTTCTAAATTTGTATTTTTCTTCAAAAAGGAAACCTATTATATAATACAGATTCGAAGCATTCTCTATTTTGTTTTTTTTAATGAACAAGGGATATTTCAATTTTATAGCGTTAAAGAGTAAATTCTCGCTTGAGTAACCATCATGCTCTTTAAGCTGATCTGCTAGCAATAGATTTATGTTTGCATAGTCATCTGCATCATAATTGATATTATTCATATGATTGTATTCATTATATTCCCATTGAATAAGTTCGGAAATTCTTGCAGCAGCAAAACTTATAACGAAATCATTAAGACCCGGAATCGCCTTTTTTAATTGATGTTTCGTCATTGGCCCTTTGTTGGTAATGAGTAACTCACATAGCCTATCATCATAATCTTGACGGGTTGCTCCATTTTTAACCAGTAAATCTCTTTCAAAATTAAAATCATCAAAATAAAGATATTTAAGCATGCCATGAAGAAAGTTTGCGTTTGTAATGTTCGTTTCGGCAAGAAATCGTCCCTGAAACTCGGAAAAGAGTTCAGTATAATAAAATGATGACTGACTGCTTTCCTGGATGAATCGATAAATTTCATCGAAGAGGCTTGCACCGTATAGTGCTTTTTCAATAGGGCAGTAGCGGCCTCTGCCGGAAAGAATCAAATAATTTGCTAGTCTCCCTGTTAATGCACGATTGTTATCAGGCAAAATCAGGCCATGATAGTGTTTATCTACAATTTCTCTAAGCAGTTTAATTTCTTCATTGTCCGGATCGGAATTCAGTTTAATATCAAATGGAAAATATTTTAGAATAGCATCGTAGCAAATAAATGCGTAAGACTGATTGCCTTTCGCTACATAGTCGCCAAAAAAATGATAGCCTGATTTTACTAAATAATTTTGAATATCTTCAAAATCTAGGAATTGTAGATTATATTTTGGCAATTCATATTCAATGTTTTCAAGCCTATCATAAAAATTAACACCTTCACCAATGATTTCGTTTGAAAATTGTTTAAGAAGATCGTCTATGTTATCTGGTGAAAGCGCTTTACGCACAAACTTATCTGAAATATTTAGATATTGCAATTTATCTGAACTTAACAAGACAAATTTGCAACAGTCTGCTACAACAGAATCTTCAAAAAGACATGTAATTTCTGAAGAAGAAAAACAATTATTATTTCTTTGCAGTAAAATATCTGCAATCATATTGGCACAACCCATAAGTGTAAGAGATGTCTTTGCAATAATCTGACGTATGCGTTCACGTGTGATACCAAACTCATCGGCGATTTGTTGAAGTGTGTAACCCTGACTTTTTTTTATCAAACTAATGCATGCGATTTCATTATGTCTTTCCAATTGATTTTTAAAATTGGTTGTTACAGGTACGTTTAAAAACGAAACAGCTTTATTTATTAATAAATACTCATATGAAGTCAGACTGTTTTCATATAAGTCTTTAACAGTTAAGAAGCCATGTCCTTTTAAAATCTTCAGACTTGATTCAGAAATAACTGATGGACACAGGAATTCTAATGATATTTCCATATTTAAAAGAGAAACATGATTCAAAATTATGGATTCCTGTAGTGAAACAGGTGTAGAACGGAGCAGATCTGAATATTTTTGTTTTATCCGCTCAATTGATAGTGCACCGATCCCTTTGATTTGAGCTATATCGAAGTCGAAATCTTTCAGATCCGCAATATACTTAATTCCGTTATTATGACAGTATTGTATAAATATAGAATTGTGCTTAAGATTGCCAAACACGTGTTCAAGCGGAAGATCAGTGAGCTTTTGGTCTGTGTCAAACATTGAATTTTGTTTAACACAGTATTCACCACGAAGATATTGCTGATATATCTTATAAAGATTTCTTACAGAAGCAGCGCCAAGGCCTTTTAAAGCCAATGCATTTTCAAAATCGTCATTTGACAACTGACTCATCAAAACTTTTCCCTGTGAACTGCAATTACTTACGAACGGAGCGCTTCGGGGTACTTCAGAATACATATCTGAAATAGATACATCATGGACAGAAATATTAACAGCTGTTTCAGGTCCTTCAGTGCCTTCTAGTACCGTTGGGTGGAGTGGTTTATTAGAATAGAATTTAGATAGATAGGCACTTTTATCAGTTTCACAATTTGATCTCTTGATGATTTCATGTGATTTATTGGTTGAAGTGCAGTTGTTATGAAATATAACCTGCATTTCTGAAATTGTTTTTTCCTCTACACCTGGCAAAAATATCAGGTTATCGAAATGAAACATTTTCAGATCTTCAATACAATGTATACCGATTTCTTTGAGGTAATATACTGCAAGTTTGTATTTGGAATCAGCGTATAATTCTTCAATTTTATGGGACATAAATCCTCCTCCTCCGAAAATTATAATTTTATTTTTTTGCTTTGTTAAATATTTTATTATAAATGGTTTCATGTGGTAAGCAGTCTAGAATATAAGTGCCTCCAAGCAGATTGAGATATTTGGACAAATCACCGACTGTATCGGTGTTAATAGATAAACCCTGATCGCGGGCAGCTAATATGGCAGACAAAAAAGCTTTTGTGATCATTGGATTGTTTGAAGTATTACGTTCCAGAATATGCATTATATAGTCAGCATTTTCGCATACGAAGCGTGTCAGTTCATATTGGTCGCTCCGTGTTTCATCATAGGTAAGACGGCCAATCCACCAAAGGCGGGAGAGTGCGTTTCTTGTTAGTGAACGTCTCGCACCAAAACCAAAGAAAAAATGTTGTTCGATGTTGCTTGTGTTGCATTTATTTATAATATTCCATCGGTATTGAGTATACCGATAAAATGAAGATAAACACAGACCAGCCCAAAGCCGTTCATCTGATGCCTGAGAATCCGATAAAAAATTCAGTCGTGTGTATACTCTTTTAACATTTTCGAATTCTGTCAGAAATGGTTTATCTTGAGACATGTCTAAACTAAAATCTTCAACGGTAAATTTAGAATCGATAAAAGGGGAGGCTTCAAAATATTCTTCAATCCATGCATTGTCCGGCAAAGCAAAATTATGTGCGATTTGCGGTAGATTACTTTTTAATGCTAATAAACTGTCATTTTCCAAAAGATACAATTTCATTCTTCATCATCCTCTTCATCATTTCTATATCCTGTTGATAGTACCTGAAGCGCTTCTATTAATGGTACATCAATTAACTTTTGAGCAGTTTCAAACATGTTCATTTCAGAAAAATGATCGCTTTCTAGGTCACAATCAAAATGGATTGTTAACGCTTTTTTTATAGCACAATACCAGCCGTATGAGCTGTATTCGTATCGCTCATCAGCTGTTCGTTTGCTTAATTCCTCCAAAACATATACAAGTGAAGGTACTACAACAAGGGAATTCAATACAGGCTGAATAATCGCTTCATCCATAATACTTTTGTAATTGTAGTATTCCTTCTCAGGAAGTTTAATTACTATTTTTCTTTGATCCATATCAACAATCATGCAATGGGCCGTTTCGTCGGCATTTTTAACAATACTGAATACAGATGGTGTATTGGTCAAATCATTGATATCTTTATCAATATCGATATTGACTTGCTTCCCGACTGCCAATACGCATCCGATTTCGATAGAAAATTTGTATCCGCGGTAGTCTTCGTGAAAAGAATCATTCACATATTCCGGGATATCCTCAATTGCCACAATAAACGGGCAAATCTGAAGCCGTCCACATATATTCTTATTTGAAATACTTCGTGTGAATTCAAGTAGGGAAGTTTGGAGTGCTTCTCTGAATCCTGTCTGAGCACATTCAAAGTGATAAACTATTTTGACTTTTCCCTCTGTTAAATACTGATTCAGTTTGGGATTATTCAACTCAGCTAAAAAATCTATTCTGATATCGTATCCATCCCTTTTGGGATCAATAGCGACATCAAAACTGCTGTTAACATAGTCATCAGAATAGTAAGTTAAAACAGGATAAGGATATAGTTTATACCTTATTTCCATAAGCCTTTACCTCCATAGAGCAATAGTCATGATAGTCCAAAACAATTTTTAAACGTACCGGCATATTTGAAGTAAACGACAACCCGGATATGTGATTTTCAAATACCGATAAGGGTGGTTGTCCAATCGGTATTGCGCTTTTTATTGAAGCTTCATAATTCTGCGATTCTGCAGAAATAAACAGATCAAAAATACCGTTAATGGCAGATGCTGTGGGAACAAACGTGAGTGAATATTCTCCCGAATTTTTGTTCAAGCAAACAATACGTACTTTTGCAGCGTCGATAGGTGACAATGCTTTTTTTATTTTTTTTGGATTGGGGCCCTTGCCATTACCCTCACCATTTCCGCTATTGCCATTTTTTCCATTAGAATGGCCAGCACCTTCACCAAAATCTTCTTCATCAAGGATTCCTGCATCATCATTTTTTTTTGAGCCGGTTCCTTTTTTTGCCAAATTATCAGGTGACGGCCTTTTGGTCACAACTGTTTTTTCATAGCTTTTAATGGTGTCCGGAAGTGCCTCTATTTCTTGGCTTCCTGTTTCAAGGTCGTTTTCTGAATCATCTGGCAGATATTCACCAACCGAAGGATCAATTTCTTCTGAAGTATCATCCTGTTTTAATTCTTCGAGACAGTCCTTAATGTAGCTGATGAGATCCCGAACAAATAATTTAGCAGTTCCTTTGTTTGAGGCACGTTCGGGTTCCCATTTTGTGTGTTGCGGGTTTTCTATATCCCGAAGAAATGAATTTATTTTTTCACCTTGAATTAGCATCACACCTGCAAAAGGAACGATGCCGGAAATATTGCCGCGATCCATGATTTTCATTCCGGTTTTACGAATCATCGCTACTTTTCTATGCATTTCTGGTTGAATAATAAGACCCAGGGAAATTTTGCCATAGTTTTTAAAATTAGTTTTATACCATGTAGTTTTCTTAGATGTAAGAACAGTATAGTACTTATCTGCATTTTCTGAAAGAGAAGTCTGATATTCTTGAATTAGGGCAGGTAGGGTTTCTTTTCCAATTGTGATATCATCCACTCTAACAACAAGAGTGCCACGGTAAAGAGCATACATAAAACCGTCTAAAATAGATGCAATTATATCTGTTTTCCAGTCGGTTGAAAAATATTTGAAACCGGTAATAAAAATATCAGTTCCTGTTTGATTTTCTTCTCGGTGAAAAGAGGAGTCTAGGTTTAGCTGGTCATGTATTGGTAGATTTTTATCGGCTCCATAATAGCCTACACCTACAGTAATTTCGTTATCTTCTTTGCGTCTAAAACTTGTTATTCTTGAGATGCCTTGAAAGGCTGTAACTCTTTCAATATCAAGTGTGCTATAAAAAACTGTACGGAAATTTGAGCAGGCAAATGGGGCAAATTTTCCAATGCCAAATGAACCACCGGAGGTGCCGGACTTGTCAGAAGCACCCGAAGATTTGGTCAAATTGCACCATGGCGTGTTATATGCTTCCTTTGATCCTAATAGCCCGGTAGTATTAAAGTCGCTGATTCTAAGAAAGGGAACAGTGTCATTATCAATAATATTGATTGCCCGTTCAAAAAAGTCATATGTTTTTTTGGATATTTGCTGATTCCAGAATTCCAGTGAAGAATTAAAAGCTTTTCGCAGAGAATCCACATCCGGAAATTTGCTGGTATCAAGCAAAAACGGCATAAACTCTACTTCAACTACACTGTCATCAATGGCTGCATCAAGAGAATTTTGGCATATTTCTCTAGCAAGCGATTTTAGTGGTGTACCTTGAAAGGTTTCTACCCCTGAATTGCTGATGCCGTTAATATCACCATTATTGTTTGATGGAAAAGACCAATTCATCTTTTGACCTCCTAATTTGAATGTATATATTAAACTTTTTTATTGAATTTATTTGGTTGAGATATGTATTGTAAACGATGATTTATGATATCACTTTAATGGAATAAAATCAATGTGGAAATATTATGATATATTGGGAATGGTATTGAAGGATAATCTTTGTTAATTAAGAAAGTATCTATGTTGTTATTGAATGAGAAAATTGGAATTACAATAGAATGAATTGGTATCCGCCCTTTAACTTGTTTAACCTAACGTATTGAAATATCCATGTCATTTCGACCATACTATTTCTTAAAATAAGTAACGGTTAATAATGAGATCAACTTAGTTTGAAAATATGAGATTCCCTGAAAAATTTTGATGCAGAATGGAAAATTATATTGTGTTCTCAACAAACAAACGCTATAATGGGTACAAATAAGAACTAAAATATGCCCAGAGGTGAACCGAGTATGTCAAAACAAGTGAATCTGCATTTGGATGATGATTTATACAATTTAATCAAGGAACAATCCGGCGAGTACGATTATAACGTGCAGGGTTTTGTAAAAGAAGCCGTCCTGTATATGCTGAGAAATAAAAAAAAGGCTATCGGTGATGGCTTTACCTTCATCGATTTGTTTGCCGGAATCGGTGGCATGCGCCTGGCATTTGAAGCAAATGGTGGGGAGTGTGTTTTTTCAAGCGAATGGGACAAATATTGCCAGAAAACATATTTTGAAAATTTTGGCGAATTGCCGATTGGCGATATCAGACAGGTGAATGAAAAGGAAGTACCCGATCACGATATACTGGTTGCAGGATTTCCATGTCAGCCGTTTTCAATTGCCGGCGTATCCAAAAAGAACAGCCTCGGCAGAGAGCACGGGTTTAAGGATAAAACGCAGGGGACTTTGTTTTTTGATGTTGCCAGAATTCTTGAAGAAAAAAGACCGAAAGGTTTTCTGCTTGAAAATGTGAAGAACTTGAAAAGTCATGATAAGGGCCGTACCTGGGAAATCATCATGAAAACACTGGAGGAACTTGATTATCAAGTCTTTCCAAATATTTTTGACGGTCAAAATTTTGTCCCCCAGCATCGTGAGCGAATCTATATCGTCGGTTTTGATAAACGCAGGTATGGAGAAAACATCAATTTTGATTGTGAACTGCGAAAGCCGGAAAGAAAACCGGTATTGAACGATATTCTGGATAGTGCTGTTAATGAAAAATACACGCTTTCCGACAAGCTGTGGAATTATTTGCAGGAGTATGCAAAAAAACATAAATTGAAGGGTAATGGTTTCGGATATGGAATGCCGGCGAGAGATGGAATTACACGTACGCTGAGTGCCCGTTACTATAAGGATGGATCGGAAATATTAATTAATCAGGGAGAGAAGAATCCCAGAAGATTGACACCGGGGGAATGTGCCAGATTACAGGGATATCCCAAAGACTTTAAAATTGTCGTGTCCGATACCCAGGCATACAAACAGTTTGGTAATTCTGTGGTTGTACCTCTGGTTACAGAAATTGCAAATAAAATGATCGATTTCATTGAAAATCCGGATGGAAGGAGTGATCAGAATGTCCAATTGCGATTTGACAGTCATGCTGCAAGCTATTGATGATGTGAACAACTATGATCTAAGCTTCTGCAAATTTGTCGCTGCCAACGATTCCGGGGAAACAGGTGGCCATCAGTCGGGAGTTCTGATCAATAAGGAACCAGCGCGTAAACTGTTCAATCAGGGGAGAAATTTCATCAAGGGTGATAACCTGAAAATTGGAATAAAAATAAAATGGCAGAACGATTTTGAGACAGACAGTGTCTTCACCTATTATGGAAAGGGAACCAGAAACGAATGCCGCATCACCCAGTTCGGAAAGGGTTTTCCCTTTTTCAGACCGGAAAATACAGGGGATTTGTTTGTGCTGATTCAGAAAGACCCCGAGAATTACCATGCCTACTGTTTAAGCACCGAGGATGAAATCAACGGTTTTCTTGATGCCTTTGGTATGTCGCCGACTGACACGGGAAGTCTGATAGAAAAAGATAAATTCAACTATGAAGCCGGAATCGATTCCGAAATAATGAAATTCATTGATAGCCTGAACGTGGAATTTCCGCCAGCTGTCAGGATGGCCGAAATTGCCAGAGAAATATACAGCCGTTTCGACAATAGAAAAAAGAGTCCCAAAATACCGGATGACGAAATAATTCGGTGGATCAATATGGAATACCGGGTGTTCAAAAATCTGGAATATAAAAGCTACAGCGAAAAAGTAACGCGTGGCTTCCGGGATGTGGATGAATTTGTTGAGATGGCCAACCGTGTTTTGAACAGAAGAAAAAGCCGGGCGGGAAAGTCTCTGGAATATCATCTGGCGGCAATTTTTGACATCAATTCGCTCCATTATACTGCTCAGTGCATTACGGAAGGAAACAAAAAACCTGATTTTATTTTCCCCGGTACAGCAGAGTATCATGATCTTGCATTCCTGGTTGGAGATCTGACGTTTCTTGGGGCAAAAACAACCTGCAAGGACCGATGGCGGCAGGTTATCAACGAAGCAGATAGAATTGAAATAAAACATTTATTCACCCTGCAGCAGGGAATATCGGAAAAACAGATTGATGAAATGACGCAATCGAATGTGACTCTGGTGGTACCGAAAAAGTATCATAAGGCGTATCCAAAAAGCAGACAGGACAAGCTCTGGACCCTTGAAAAGTTTCTTGGTTACGTGAAGGAAAAGCAGAATAATTAGAATGGTACTGGAAGGCAATGTAAACCATTGGTGCATCAATTAATCGATATTGCTGATGCCTTTATATTTCCAGATAATTAAAATCATCGTTTTTTATAAATTGTATAATATTTTCCAGCATCTCATCGCAGAATGCTGGATTTTTTTTCATGTTTTTTACGGTGCATTCCCAGATGATTATTATTCGAATTCCGGATGCTTTCAGAGAAGCTTTGATCATTTCATCATGTCGGATATTATCAGAAAATTTCTTATTCCAAAATTCAGTATGGGTTTTCGGGGTTGTTGCAAAATGGCAGTCTTTATGCCGATGCCAGAAACAACCGTTGACGAATACAGCCGTGGCGTTTCTGCTGAAATAGAGATCGGGCGACCCTTTTATTTTCGAATAATTCACACGGTAGCGAAGTCCCCGTTTATGCAATTCTCTTCGAATGAACAGTTCAGGGGTGGTTCTGGTGGATCTTATTTTCGACATATTTGCACTGCGCTGGGATTTGGTTATAGTATCCATCTTATTTTCCTCTATATAATCTTTTGATTTACTTGAACTCATTTTTGCACAGGTTTCTAAAACTGTCAATGCGGAACCATATTCTCCATAACATTTCCCAGGCCTTCGGCAAAAAAGCCGGGGATTGTCCGGGAAGGGGTTAAATACCTCGGGGATAAACAGACGGATGTGTTTTTTATTACCTTGAACAAATCCGACAAGGACTATTCACCCACTAGGGTTCCAAACCGATGAATATCACCTGCCACCTCCACCGACCCATTCCGGCGAAGTTTTTGAAGAAAACGAATAAGCTGGTGGTGGGGTAGGAGCGGCGGTTTTGTGAAAGGGGACAGAATGACAATGGAAGAACTCAGGATATGGCTGAATAACAGCGATGTGGATTTTGAAATATTGCCGAATGAAAAGCCCATTTTGACGGTTAATGATGCCCTGGGGTTTTATGAAATTTGTGAGACGGCGCCGACGCTCATTATTAAAAGTGAAAAGGGTTATTTCGCTTTACTCTTATCCGGAGACCGGGGCCGGATCGATTTTAAACAGATCAAGAAAATTTTGCAATGCAAAAAGGTGAGAATGGCAAGCGAAGATGAGGTTTTAGAAACCATTGGTTTTGAAGCGGGAAGCGTTCCACTGGTGGGGCATCGCTTGCCATGTGTGCTGGATCAACATTTATTAAACGTTCCCTATGTTTACGGAGGGGTCGGAAATGCCAATTTCACCTTGAAAATAAATCCCCGGGATCTGATCAAGGTCAATGACATTGTGGCAGAAATTGATTAAAGAAAACGCTTATGCAGGAGAGGCGGTTCTTTTATGCCGATTCCATTCGTTAGAACCTGAAAGCTGCGTCCCTTCATGACATTATAAAATAAATAAATTTGTTGAAGGGAGGCATCTTCTTATATGCACATTTTAATGGGAATATGAAAGTAGGAAAACATGAAAATCAATAAAGCTCTCTTCATCAAAATAGGGGCAGTCCTTGGCTATATTCTCTATTTTGTACTCATGCAATTTCTGTTTACCATGGTTGAGAATTCAGATAAGGTGTCTATGTTTTTGGGTGAGAATTTTTACTTATTTCGCATGATCAAACTTGGACTGATTATGTTTTTCCAATGGTTTTTTCTGGGGGTGCTACTTGATTTTCTTAGCTTGAAAGATCGACCCAGATTCCATTTTTCAATCGGACTATTTGTCATTGCATTTGTCTGGATGGCCCTGTTTTTTATTGGATTGTTCCCGGGTTATATTCCGTTCGCCTGGTTTCGACCAGAATATAGAGAATTCTTTTATTATGTAACACCGGTATTTTCAGGTTTCTTTCTTTTGAAAAGCCTGTTGATGGAAACATCAGATTCGGAGGCGGTATAGTAGAAAATGATAACGAGATATTTAACAAGGCCATCATCACCGAAAAAAATTAAGTCGATAGTTAAGTCGACAGTTAAGTCGACAGCTGATATAATAGAAATAAAAAATATGGTCAAATAAATGAGGTGGATCAGATGGCTATTCCTATTGAATAGTGCACGGTTACCGATGATTCAGAGCAATGTTTCCGATATTTCAAAGCACCCTTTTCCAGAACCAGTGCAGTTGCGTTATAA
>JGI24143J45723_1000145_pt1 | contig 37207 bp, 33 predicted proteins | sample BarGraIncu00432A_FD_45723 | JGI IMG/M metagenome (IMG submission 45723) | reverse complement strand
TCCGAAGAGGACTTACACCTCCAAGTCACCGATCAGGCACCATACCTGATCGGATGGCGCTTATGCGCCACGCGCCATGCCTGGCGCACAAAACGCAAAAAAGGCCAGGAAAATTTCCTGGCCTCCAGTTTTCTGGTCGGCTGCGACTAACTACTTTATTAAATCAACTATCACACCTATTGGCTTGGTAGCTTATACTTGCCGCACGCTTAGAAGTCAACGGGAATATGCCGGCACAGGCTCCGTCCCGCCGGCAAATCACGCCTGCAGAGCCGACTCTATCCGCTGCCACAACTCGTCGGGATCTTCCAGCCCAACCGAGATCCGGATCAGGTAGCGTGGCACGCCGCACGCCTCGGCCCACTCCAGTTCGGTGTAATGGGCCAGCAGGGTAAAGGGGCAGGCCAGGGTGAAATCGGTACCGAGGCTCGGCCCCTTGCAGACCGCCAGGTGATCGTAGATGCGCGGCGCCGAGTGCTCCGCATCTTTGGGGAGAAAGGTTACTAGGGAGCCCCAACCACCATCGAGCCGGCGCACCGCCTCATAGGCGTCGCCAAAGGACCATTTGGGATACCAGACTTGTTCAACCTTCGGGTGTTGGCGCAACCGCTCGGCAATATTGAGGCCGTTATCGTTATGCCGCCGCATGCGGTCCGCAAAGCTGTCGATATGTGACTCCAAAACCTCAACATCCGCCCCCCAGAGCAGCTCTTCGTGCTGGCTGATAACGATCTGTTTCAGTTCGTCATAAAGTGGCGAGCGGGGATTGCAGATCAAGGCCCCTCCCATGGCGTCGCCGCTGCCGGCGAAGTATTTGGTGAGGCTGGTGGCGATCAGGTCGGCGTGCCCGCTCAGGTCGATGTTTAACGGCGTGGCAACCACGTCGTCAACCACCAGCGGTATTCCCTGCGCCCGAAGTAGCGGGGTGATCTCCCGAAGGTCGGCGGAGCCCAGCAGGGGGTTGCCCGGGATCTCGCAAAAACAGCCGGCCAGCCCACCCTTTGCCAGCAGGCCTGCCAGGTCGGCACCGGCCCGCTCCAGGTCGTGCAACAGCGTGACCCCGGAGCCGAACTTCTCCTGCAGCTTGAGGGTATCCACATACGGGAAACCGATTTGCACCGTCGGAAGGCCAGGGCTGCGCGCCAGCACCGCCCGAAGACCTGCGAACTGAGCCGCCATGCCGGTCGGCTGCAGAAAGACGTCGTCCTCGCCGCAGCCGTAGAACCCCGCCAACTGCCGGCGCAGGGAACTGCGCACCCCGGCGGAGTCGCCGATGCCGGAATCACCGGCCAGAAGAGCGGCCGCCTGACGGGTGGAAACGATCAGCCCGGTGTGCTGCCAGAAGGCCTTGAGGGCGTCCGCCCCGGCGGCGCCGGTAGCGACTCCGAACACCCCCTCCCCTGTCACAACATCCGCGGCTTCCCCGCTTTGGCTCACGATGAAGTCGGCGCAAAGACGCGCCACGCGGGCCGAAGCAAAAGGGAGACAGGGGCGAGCACCGCCCAGCCGGCCGGCAAGTTCCTGCACCAGCTGGTGGATGACGAAACGGGGATAGCCGTTTTGCAGGCGGCTCACGACTTCCGGCCATTTTTCCTCGTAGCCGACCACGTCCTGCCAGCGTGGCAGCGCCACCGAGACGGCATGCAGGGAATCCGGGATGGACCGGCCCAGCTCTTCGGCTTGCCAGATCGGGTCGAGCAAAAGATTACGAACGGGCATAACTACCTCTTATAAATCAACATCCAGCTCATTGTGAAGGATCTGCTGCCTGGTCTGTTAGAACCAGCTGCGACGGTTACCATCCCCCGGCAAGCACCCGGAGGAATCTCATTGGTCGTCCTCTATGATTGCCAGCACCCACTCCGTCAGCAGGACCAGCTGGTCCAGCGCGATACGTTCCTCCGTGGTATGGGCCTTTTGGTACCCGCAGCTCAATACGACAGTCGGCAAGCCGCGGCTGTTGAAAATATTGGCATCAGACCCGCCACCGGTCGGCTTGAATCGGACCGGCACCCCGATGCGCCCCGCAGCCCGCGCCGCCCGTTGCACAAGTTCCGCGTCCGGCGCCAATCGATAGGCTGTATAGCATGGTTGGACCGATATCTCGACCGTTCCGCCGTACTGAGCCGCCGAGTCCTCCATGGCCTTGGTCATGGCCTCCAGCTGGATCCGCAGCTTGGCCGGGTCGAGCGACCTGGCCTCCCCCTTGATTTCGCACCGGTTCGGCACGATGTTGGTCGGCCCGCAGGCGGAAATACTGCCGATGTTGGCGGTCGTTTCCGGGTCGATACGCAAAAGCGGCATCCGGCTGAGCGCCAGGGCGGCGATCTGGATCGCCGAGATCCCCTGTTCCGGGGCAAACCCGGCATGAGCGCTGCGCCCCCGGAAAACCGCCGTGAATTTCATCTGCTCGGGAGCCTGGAGCACGATCTCCCCTACCGGACCGGTCGCATCAAGTACGAACCCGTAGCGGGCGGAGAGTTGAGTGCTGTCGAAATGGCTGGAACCGAGCAGGGCCAGCTCCTCGGCGACGGTCAGCACCAGCTCGATGGTTGGATGGGGAAGCTCCAGCTCCTTAAGGGTCCGAACCCCTTCCAAAATTGCTGCCAGGCCCGCCGCGTCATCGGCGCCCAGCACCGTGCTGCCGTCGCTTACCACGAAGTCCCCCTCGATGCGCGGCCTGACCGAAGTGCCCGGAGTTACCCGGTCCAGGTGGCAGGAGAAAAAGAGCGCTTCGCCCGGACCGCTGCCGGCAAGGCGCGCGAGCAGGTTCCCCGCGTTGCCGCCGATCTGCTCCCCCGCGTCGTCCTCGGTAACGCTGAAACCGAGTTCAACGAGAAGTGCAGTCAGCTTATCCGCCAGGAGACGCTCCCGGGTCGGTTCGGAATCTGTCGCACAGAGATCCATGAATGTGGCATAGAGACGATCCTTATTGATCATGGCGCTTCCTTTTTGAGCTATCTGGCCGGCGGTCGAAGGTTCAGGGCTTACTTGACTGCTCCAAAGGCGGCGAAGCGGGCCGTTTTGTGCAGGACATCGATGTGGGAGAACCCCCTCTCCTTCAGGAGATTCAACTGGAACTGCAGGCTGCGCGGGGTGTCGTCCTCGCTGATGCGGGTGAAGATCTGCTCCCGGTACTCCTCGCCCCCCTGGGAAATAAGATAGTCGCCGTGCAGTTTCTGCATCTGTTCGGCAATCTGAGGGATCTCATGATCAACCAGGTCGTAAATCCAGAAGCTCCCTCCCGGTTCCAGCGCGTCGTAGAGCCGGCGGAAGACCTGGCGCCATTCGTCCTCGCCGCGCAGGTGATGCAGCACCGCAGAGGCGACGATGATCTGATACCCGCCTTGCGGAAGGAAGCTGCGGACATCCCCCTGCACCGTTTCCACCTTGCCGGCACCGGCAGCGACCGCGCGCTCCTTGGCCCTTTCCAGCATCCCCTCGCTCAGGTCGAGCAGGGTCAGGTCCAGCCCCGGGAATTTCTGCAGCAGTTTGAGCGCGTAATTGCCGCCACCGCACCCGACGTCCAGGGCCCGGCGGGCATGCGGCGTGACCGCCAGTGCCGCCGACGCGATCAGTTCCATCGCCAGCGGCGAATCCATGGCAGCCACGTGCCCCCGGTCCAGATCGGAAAAACGCTCCACGTCGCGATCGAATTTATGGCGCAGTTCCTCGGCTGTTGCTTTCATACTTGTGACCCTCCGGCATTGATTGAATTGGTTTCTGATACAATTTACAACATTTCTTGGATTGAACCTGGCTCGAAAAGAGTTTGCCTAACCCTGAGCAACTTTGCTATGAAGGTTGTCATTATTCGAATTCTCAGAGGAGCTTCCCCATGCGCCCCCAACAAATCTTCAGTTCCTATGACCGCACCGGCAGTTCCAAGGCACGGCGCTTCAGCTTCTGCCCCGACTGCGCCACTCCCCTGACGACCCTCGAGGAAGGAACCGAGGTCAGGGCCGCCTGCCCGGCGTGCGGCTGGATACAGTACCTCAACCCGGCGCCCGGCGTGGTCATCCTGATCACCGAGAGGGACCGCGTTCTGCTCGGCAGACGCGGCCAGAGCAGCTTCGCCGCGGGATCCTGGTGCCTGCCCGGGGGATTCATCGAGTACCACGAGGATTTCCTGAGCGCAGGCATCCGCGAGGTCCAGGAGGAGACCGGCCTGACGGTGGCGATCAGCTCCATCATCAGCGTAGTCTCGAATTTTCTCGCCGAACAACTGCACACCCTGGTGGTGGTCCTCAAGGCCGAGGTCATCTCCGGGATACCGACCCCCGGCGACGACCTGGAGGAACTTGGCTGGTTCCCCCAGGCCGGGCCGTTTCCGGACCTCGCCTTCGAGGCGGACCGTCACATCATCGAGCGCTACCGGCTCACCGGGATCACCGGTGCTCCGGTCGATCCGGCTTTTGCCCTCCCCGCTCTCCCTGCTCCCCTTGATCCAGCAGTGCCAGGAGCATCCCGACCCTGACCATCGCCACCCCCCGGCGCGCCGCGTGCTGCAAGGGAATGCGAAAGATGGACTCCAATTCCAGCGCCCTCCCCTCGATCCGGTCGACCATCATGCTGGGGCGGTAGTCGGCGGTATGCTTCTCGGTTTTAGCCAGCTGCGCCGCAACCATCTCAGCCACCGGAATGAGTTCGGCAAGCCCCTGGGCGTTGGCTCCGCTGATGACCTCGGTCATCAGTTCGATCACCAGGGCGCGGGTGGGCGGATGGGCCAGGAGCGCCCCCGGGGTAGCGTTCAGCAGGGTACACAGCCCGTTGAACGGGATGTTCCAGATCAGCTTTTCCCAGCGGATGGCGCGCAGATCGGCCACCGCTTCGCAGGGTATGCCTGCCGCGCTGAAGTCTGCTGCCAGCCTCTCGCAGCGGGGCGAACGTCCGGCAGCGAATTCGCCGATGCGGATCGAGCCGAGCGCCAGGTGGTGTACGACGCCAGGCTCGCCCCGGTTGGCACCGATGATGGCCACGCCGCCCAGCACCCGCCCGGGTCCGAAAGCGTCCGCCAGCAGCTCCTCGTTTCCCAGCCCGTTTTGCAGAGTCAGAATGGCAGTTTGCTGCGACAGCAAGGGGCGCACCAGATCCGGGAGGAAGTGGCTGTCGAAGGTCTTCAGCGCCACCAGCACCAGGTCCACCGGGCCGATTTCCTCGGGCCGGCGAAACCCCTGGACAAGGTCGAGGTGAAAATCGCCCCGCACCGAATGCACCCTCAAACCGGAATCCCGGATGGCTTCATAGTCCCGCCGCAGCAAGAAACGTACCTCGTGCCCCGCCTGCTGCAGCCGGGCTCCGACGTAGAGCCCGATCGCCCCGGAACCAACCACTCCTATTTTCATGATCATTCTCCGCTTGCGCCATCAGGCAGATAGGCCCACACGTCGTTTATATCGTCAAATCGGCGCAGAGCAGCCACTACATCGGGCCTGGGGTCGGCCAAGATACCGGAAAGATCATATTCCCCCGGGAACCGGATTTCAAAGGCAAGTCTCGGCACAGGGGGAGCGAACTGAGCATCGACCCCAGGTTTGTTTCCCCGCGCGTCGACCAAATACCAGCCGTATGCCGGAAGGTAAACGGCATTGAGCCCGTGCAGACAGTAGGGCTCTCCTGGCTCGTCCCGGCTCAGCCGCTGATAACAGAAGCCGGCGGGTATGCCGCTTGCCCGCAGAAGAGCCGCCAGCAGGTGGCTCTTGGCATAGCAAAGGCCCGTGCCGTGCTCGAGCACCTCCGAAGTCGAACAGGTGACAGGATTGAGGCTGTAGTCCCAACTGTGCCTGATTTCGTCCCGCACCCACTCGAAGCAGCGCCGGGCAATTGCGACAGGGTCAGACCCGTCCGGTGCGAGGGTCCTGGCTAAAGCGATTACACTTGGCTGGTGCCAGTCGACGACATCTGTTGCCTTCAGGTACTGATCCAGCTTTACCGTCATAGCTAGCAGTTCTCCCACACCTTTAACAGCTTCCACGAAAAAACTGCGACTAGTCTCTAACCGGCTCAAGCTGCGCATAATGGTTCAGAATCCAGCGCGAGATGCTCCGGGTACTGCCCGGGTACTGAGGAAGCGTCTCGTTGATGAACCAGCGGGCATCAACGACTTCGATCCCGTCGGGTCGCACCTCGCCTGAGGCATAATCGGCCAGAAAGCCGATCATCTGCTGGCTGGGAAAGGGCCAGTTCTGGCTGCCGACATAGCGAATGTTGTCAACCTCTATGCCCGCCTCCTCCCTGACCTCGCGCTGAACGCACTCCTCCAGCGACTCGCCGAGGTCGAGAAAACCGGCCACCAGACTGAAACGCTCCGGCGGCCACAGGGCGTTACGCACCAGCAGGAACTCGTCCCCGCGCCTCACCAATACGATGATGCAGGGATGAATGTGAGGGTAATGCTCGCTTGAGCAACCCGGACAGCGCTTGCCCCAGGTTCCGGCGATGGGTTGCAAAGCAGTGGCGCAGGAGGAGCAAAAGCGGCTCTGCCGCTCCCAGTGCAGCATCTGATGGGCCAGGCCAGCCAAGGTGGAAAGACGCTCATCGAGGGTTGCCTCCACACCATGAAAAGGCTCCACCGTGCAGCTTTCGGGGATCTCAATGCCTTTTGCAACTTCGAGCGCCCAGAGCGGTTGCCCCTTCCAGGAGCCGACAAAAGACGGCTCCCCGGCTCCAGACGCCCAGAAGGGCAACTCACCTGCAAGGAGCCGCTGACGCCCGCCCGCACTCTGCACGATCAGGGACCTTCCCTGCAGCGGCAACCAGTAGCCCTTCGCCTCGGGCCGCTCGGAGCCGGGTTTGCCCAGCTGGAAATCGCCGCCAAGTATCGCGTTGTTAAAAGGGAGTTCAGAAGTGTCAGGCATTTGCGAAATTAACGTCGTCTTACACACCGGTAAATGCTCCTTGATATCTTGTGCAATTGGTCAGTTGGGGCCGTAGCGGACCCAAGCCTCGACTTCAGAAGAACCGACAGGCCTGACTGGATATCGTCAGGTTTCTCTAGCAAGGCGCGCCCCCAAGTTACAAAATCCACGACCCAGAAACAATATATTTCCACCTGGCGTTAACCGCAAACACAAAAAGGCCAGGAGAATCCCCCGGCCTCCAGTTTACTGGTCGGCAATTTGGCAGCGGCAATAAGACCACTAAAACGGTAGACTATATATTTTTACGTTGACAGTCAAGTTTTAAATTGTTATTTTCACGAAAATTTTAAAAGTGCGAGTAATGACAGCCTCGCAAGGGGGTTTCACATGGCAGAAAAAAACAAGCTCTCGATCATCAGCATGAGCGGTGACTTCGACAAGGCTATCGCCGTATTTACCCTGGCTTCAGGGGCGGCGGCGGTCAATTACGAGGTGAATATCTTCTTCACCTTCTGGGGGCTGAACAGCATAAAAAAGGTCGGAGGCCGCAGCTTTCTCGGCAAGGGAATTCTCGCCCGTTTTTTCAATTTCCTGCTTGGCGGCCGTAAAAACCTGCCGCTTTCCCGTCTCAACTTCGGCGGACTCAGCCCGATACTGATGACCGGCATGATGAAAGGGAAAAATGTTGCCACCTTTGAGGAGTTGTTCGCGGCTTCCAAAGCGCTCGGAGTCAATTTTTACGCCTGCGAGATGGCCATGCACGTACTGGAACTTACCAGGGAGGACTTCATCCCCGAGGTAAAGGCAGTTCTCGGCGTCGCAAGCTTTCTGGAAATGTCGCAAGGCGGGCAGACTCTCTTTATTTAAGGTCGCAGCTGGTTGAGCCATTCAGATTCAACGGGAGGTTACTATGAACGCACTGAACAGAGAGGCAACGGACCCAGTTTGGACACGCTTGCGCCGGGAAGTGGCAGAAATCGCGCAGGATGAAGCAATGCTCGCCGGATTTCTTCATGACATGGTCCTCAAACATCGCTCCCTGGAAGCTGCCATCGCCTACTTCCTGGCCAACAAGCTTTCCTCCCACTACCTAACCCCCACCTCGCTGCGGGACGTCATCTTTGACGCACTGGAAGCATCTCCGGACATTCGTGAGGCGATCCGCAGGGATTTGGAGGCCGTGGTCGAGCGCGACCCGGCTGCCCGCAGCATGGCCCTCCCCTTTCTCCACTTCAAGGGCTTCCAGGCGCTGCAATCCTACCGGGTGGCTCACTGGCTCTGGAACGAGAACAGGAAACCGCTGGCGCTTTATCTGCAAAGCAGGATTTCCGAGGCCTTCGACGTGGATATTCATCCGGCGGCCCGCATCGGCAAAGGCATTTTGATCGACCACGGGACCAGCGTCGTTATCGGCGAAACCGCGTTGGTGGGCGATAACGTCTCCATGCTCCATGAGGTAACGCTCGGAGGGACCGGGAAGGAGTCAGGCGACCGGCACCCCAAGGTCGGCAACGGGGTGTTGATCGGTGCGGGGGCGAAAATCCTCGGCAATATCAAGATTGGGGACGGCTCGAAAATCGCCGCCGGCAGCGTCGTATTGAGCGAGGTGCCGCCCCACTCCACCGTTGCCGGAATTCCCGCCAAGGTCGTCGGCAAACCGAAAACCGCTGAACCGGGACGCCAGATGGAACAGTTGGTGGAATACGATTTCTGTATCTGAGCGGCCCAGAAGCATCCGGGTAGCAGGGCTCATGAAAGCAGGCGCAGCGGCCTTTTCTCTCATTAACAGTAATAATCTAATTACTCTACTAAAACAGTCTGGTATAGTATCAAAACAGACTTTATCTAATCGATATTTATTGCATTTTTTCATTGACTATCCTTTTAGTAGTGATATTTACAGTCAGTAGATTAGGCTTTACTGTCACAGCAACGGAGAGTCAAGCAACTACCATCTAACAAAAGGATGCGCCTATGTCAGACAGTCTTTTGCAGAGAAGCGTCACCACGTCGGTAGCCAGAAACCTGGCGACCACCACCAAGACCAGCCCGAAAATGATGTCCATCACCCCGCGCCTGTTACTGAGCCTGCTGCCGTGGGTACAGGTGAACGGCGGCACCTACCGGGTCAACCGGACCAAGATAGAGCTTTCACGGGCGGAGCGGATCGAAGTGGACCTGGAGGGCGGCGCCCCCTCCTTCACCCCGGAGGCGCTCAGAAGCGTGCCGCTCTTCAACCGTCTTCCGGAAACGGTCGTCAGCCGCATGGCTACCCGCTTCAAGACGGAAACGGTCGCTCTGGGCAACAACCTGATCGTCGAAGGTGCCGAGGAGAACGAGTTCTTCATCATCGCTCAGGGTCAGGTCGAGGTGCTGAGCAAAGGCGCGCACGGAAGCGACCTGCGCATCGCCCTTTTGACGGACGGAGAGTATTTCGGCGAAATTGAACTTCTGACCAACCGCACCTCCGACGTCACGGTGCGCACCATTACCCCCTGCACCCTGCTCACCCTGTCGCGTAACGAGCTCGACGCCATTCTCGCTGAGACCCCCAACCTGCAGCATGAATTCCAGAAGGCGGTGGACGAGCACCTGGAACTCCTCACCACGGTCAACAAGTACGGCGAAAGGAATATCGACCTGGTCTCCGGCTTTGCCGAGAACGTGGAGATCCCCGAGACCTTCGTCGACTACTCCGACACCCCCCGCGAATACAACCTTTCCGCCGTGCAGACGGTCGTCCGGGTGCACACCCGGGTTTCCGACCTCTTCAACGGCCCCTACGACCAGCTCGAGGAGCAGATGCGCCTCACCATCGAGGGGATCAAGGAGCGCCAGGAGTGGGAGATCGTCAACAACAAGAAGTTCGGCCTGCTGCACTCGGCCGCTCCCGGCTTCCGGATCAGCCCCCGCTACGGCACCCCGACGCCGGACGACATCGACGAGCTGCTGGCGCTGGTATGGAAAAAGCCCGCCTTTTTCCTGGCCCACCCCAAGGCGATCGCGGCCTTCGGCCGTGAATGCACCTGGCGCGGCACCCCGCCTCCGACGGTCAACGTCTTCGGCACCCCCGTCATCACCTGGCGCGGCGTCCCCTTCATCCCGTGCGACAAGCTGGAGATCAAGAGCCGCTACAACTCGCACCGCTGGCTCGGCACCACCAGCATCCTCCTGATGCGGGTCGGCGAGGCGGACCAGGGGGTCGTAGGCCTGCACCAGACCGGCATCCCGGGCGAAATCCAGCCGAGCCTCTCGGCCCGCTTCATGGGGACTGACAACCTCGGGGTCTCCTCCTACCTGCTGTCGCTCTACTCGTCCTGCGCGGTTCTCACCGACGACGCCATCGGCGTGCTGGAGAACGTGGAGGTGGGCTACTACCACGACTACGCGCACCGCGAACTGGGCGGCTTCAATTTCGGTCTCGGAATATAATCGTATCTGCCGGGAAGGCCTGTCGGACAAGCCGCCCGAAAATGGAGGATCCAAATGTCTGAGAACAATCTGCTGCAAAGAAGCGTAACGACCGCGGTAGCCCGCAACCTCGCCACCACGACCAAGACCAACCCGAAGATGATGTCGATCACCCCGCGCTGGCTTTTGAGCCTGCTCCCCTGGGTTCAGGTGAACGGCGGCACCTACCGGGTGAACCGCACCAAGGTTGAGCTTTCCAAGGCCGAGCGCATCGAGATCGATCTCACCGACGCAAGCGCGAGCTTCTCGCCGGAATCGCTTCGCAGCGTGCCGGTCTTCTCCCGGCTCCCCGACGCACTCATCACCAGGATGGCCGCGAGCTTCAAAACCGAGCAGGTTTCGCTCGGCAACAAGCTGGTAGTCGAGGGAGAAGGCGAGAACAAGTTCTTCATCATCGCGCAGGGTCAGGTCGAGGTGCTCAGCAAGGGGGCCCACGGCTCGGATCTGCGCATTGCTCTGCTGACCGAGGGTGAGTTTTTCGGCGAGATCGAACTGGTCACCAACCGCACCTCCGACGTGACGGCCCGCACCATCACCCCTTGCGTACTTTTGACCCTGTCGCGCAGGGACCTGGAAGGGATCCTCAAAAAAACCAAGAGCCTGCAGGATGATTTCAAGAAGGTCACTGACGAGCACCTGGAGCTTTTGACCACGGTCAACAAGTACGGGGAAAGAAATATCGACCTGGTCTCCGGCTTTGCCGAGAACATCGAGATACCCGAGACCTTCGTCGACTATTCGGGTACCCCGCGCGAGTACTCGATGTCAGCGGTGCAGACGGTCGTGCGGGTGCACACCCGCGTCTCGGACCTCTACAACGGCCCCTACGACCAGCTGGAAGAGCAGATGCGGCTCACCATCGAGGGGATCAAGGAGCGTCAGGAGTGGGAGCTCATCAACTCCACCAAGTTCGGCCTGCTGCACTCGGCCGACTCCTCCATGCGCATCTCCGCCCGCTACGGCACCCCGACCCCGGACGACCTGGACGAGTTGCTGGCGCTGGTCTGGAAAAAGCCGGCCTTCTTCCTGGCCCACCCCAAAGCGATCGCTGCCTTCGGCCGTGAGTGCACCTGGCGCGGCGTGCCGCCGCTCACCGTCAAGCTGTTCGGCACCGACGTCATCACCTGGCGCGGCGTGCCGCTCATCCCCTGCGACAAGCTGGAGATCAAGAGCCGCTTCCACTCGAACCAGTGGCTCGGTACCACCAGCATCATCCTGGTAAGGGTCGGAGAGGCGGACCAGGGCGTCGTCGGCCTGCATCAGGTCGGCATCCCCGGCGAGATCCTGCCGAGCCTCTCGGCCCGGCTCATGAAGACCGACAACCTGGGTGTCGCCTCCTATCTGCTCTCGCTCTATTTCTCGCTTGCCGTACTGACCGACGATGCACTGGCGATTCTGGAGAACGTCGAGGTCGGCTACTACCACGACTACGAGCACCGGAAACCGAAAGTCAAATAAGAGAGGCTGCTAGCCACGGAGACACAGAGAACACGGAGAAAAGCAGGGTCAAGACCCTGCAATCCCGAGTCGAACCTTATACATAATTGGACACCTCCCCTTTAACTTCCCCTCCCCTTCAAGGGGAGGGTCAGGGTGGGGATGGGGAACCGCCCTCTGCCTTAAAGGGAGAGGGAGTTGTCAGTAAGGATCGACGCCAGTCAAGATCAATGAGCAAAAACCCGACTTCAGACAGCAAATCAAGCAAGGGGTTAACCCATGAACGATATAACACCTGAGTTGATCGCCTCCATTGCGAGCAGGCTCTACAACGAAATCCCGGGCGCCAGTATGGTTCCCAAAACGGAGGCTGACCTGCCTCACGGCGTCCCCGAAGCCGGGGCCCTGCCGGGCATGCCGGCACAGGTCCCCTCCCCCGGCAACTTTTTCCTCCCCGAGTCGCCTGCAGGCCACGGCATCCCGGGCATCGGCGCCATTACTACGGGCTTCGCCGCCCTTCCCTCGCTGCCGCATGCCACCCCGGACAGTTTTGAACTCCCGGGGATTTCCGGGCTGAGCCCTTCCTGGCCCGGTTCCACCGGTAGCGCCGGGAACACAGCGGAAAGCTTCTCCACGCCGGGGGCGGCCGGCCTCGGCTCCCACGGCTACAGCGCGCCGCATCCCAAGGGAGTACCCACGGACCAGGTCGGAATCCCCGGCCTTTCGGGGATTTCCCCTTCCTGGCCCGGCGTTCCCGATACCGCACCGACCACGCCGGGAAGCTTCACCACCCCGGGAACCGCCAGCCCGGGAACCACCGGCAGTGGGGGCGCCGGCCTCAGTTCCTTCGTGCAGAGTATCCGCTCGGGGCAGATGCGCAACGAGGACGGCACCTGCCGGGCCGGTCACGACCCGGACCTTTTGCAGCGCATGTTCGCCGGCAAATCGGGCACCGGGAGCGCGGCTCACGGCACAGTGGCACCCGGCACCGGAGCGCGCCCGCTGGACATCCCGAGCATCCGCAAGGATTTCCCGGCCCTGAACCAGAAGGTGCACGGCAAGCAGCTGGCCTGGCTCGACAACGGCGCCACGACCCAGAAACCGCAAAGCGTCATCGATGCCATTTCCCGTTTCTACGAAAACGACAACTCCAACATCCACCGCGGAGCCCACACCCTGGCGGCGCGGGCCACCGACGCCTACGAACTGGCCCGCCAGAAGGTGCAGACCTTCCTCGGCGCCTCCTCCAGCAAGGACATCGTCTTTGTCAGGGGGACCACCGAAGGGGTCAACTTCGTGGCCCAGACCTACGGCCGCAAATTTCTGCAACCGGGCGACGAGATCATCGTCTCCACCCTGGAGCACCATGCCAACATCGTCCCCTGGCAGATGATCGCCAAGGAGAAAGGGGCCGTGATCCGGGTGATTCCGGTAAACGACCGCGGCGAGATCATGCTGGAGGCCTACGAGGCGCTGCTGAGCCCCCGCACCAAGCTGGTAGCCCTCACCCAGGCTTCCAACAGCATCGGCACCATCCTCCCGGTGGCGGAGATGACCCGCTCGGCCAAGCGCTACAACGCACGGGTGCTGATCGACGGAGCCCAGTCGGTGTCGCACATGCCGGTCAACGTGCAGGAGATCGGCTGCGATTTCTTCGTCTTCTCCGGCCACAAGATCTTCGCACCGACCGGTATCGGCGCGGTGTACGTGAACGAGCAGCTCCATGAAATCCTCCCCCCCTGGCACGGCGGCGGCAACATGATCAAGAACGTCACCTTCGAGGAGACCACCTACAACGAGGCCCCCGCCAAGTTCGAGGCAGGCACCCCAAACATCGCCGACGCCGTGGGCCTCGGCGCGGCACTCGACTACGTGAACCGTCTCGGGCTGGTCAACACCAGTAAATACGAGCACCAGCTCCTGGAGTATGCCGTCGAGCAGCTCTCCAGGATCAACGGGGTCCGCCTGCTCGGCAGCCCCCGCGAGAGGGTGGCGGTCATCTCCTTTGTGGTCAAGGACCGCAAGACCGAAGAGGTGGGACGACTGCTCGACCAGGAGGGGATTGCCGTCCGTGCCGGGCACCACTGCGCCCAGCCGTCGCTGCGCCGCTTCGGCGTGGAGGCGTCGGTGCGCCCCTCGTTTGCCTTTTACAACACCTTCGAGGAAATAGACCGGCTGGCCGAAGCGGTCAGACACATCTCACAAAACTAACGAGGTACTATGAGCACCATCAAGCTCGATATAACCAAAGATCATTGCCCCATGACGTTTGTCAAAGCAAAGCTGCAGTTAGAGCAAATGGATGATGGCGACATCCTTGAAATTCTGCTCTCCGCAGGGGAACCATTGGATAAGGTGCCGAAGTCCTGCACGGATCAGGGTTTTCAGGTGCTCGAGATAGTTCACGTCAAGGACAACATCCACAAGGTCGTCGTCAAGAAATAGGAGATGTCGCATGTCACGTATCTATGAAGATAACTCGCAGTCCATGGGCAATACCCCCCTGGTCCGGCTGAACAACATCACCAAGGGGGCCAAGGCCACCGTCCTTGCCAAGATCGAGGGGCGCAACCCGGCATACTCCGTCAAGTGCCGCATCGGCGCCAACATGATCTGGGACGCCGAGGAGCGCGGAGTCCTGAAGCCCGGCGTCGAGATCATCGAGCCGACCAGCGGCAACACCGGCATCGCACTCGCCTATGTCGCGGCGGCCCGGGGCTACAAGCTGACCCTGACCATGCCCGACACCATGAGTATCGAGCGGCGCCGGGTGCTGGCCGCGTTGGGAGCCAACCTGATCCTCACCCCCGGGGCCGAGGGAATGAAGGGGGCCATTGCCAAGGCGGAGGAGATCGCCGCCTCCGACCCGGAGCGCTGGTTCATCCCCCAGCAGTTCAAGAACCCGGCGAATCCCGCGATCCATGAAAAGACCACCGGACCCGAGATCTGGAACGACACCGACGGCGCCATTGACGTCCTGGTCTCCGGAGTAGGCACCGGCGGCACCATCACCGGGATCTCACGCTACATCAAGAACACCAAGGGAAAAAAGATCATCTCCGTGGCCGTCGAGCCGGCGGAAAGCCCGGTCATCACCCAGCAGCGCGCCGGCCAGCCACTGAAACCGAGCCCCCACAAGATCCAGGGCATCGGGGCCGGCTTCATCCCCGACACCCTCGATCTCTCGCTGGTGGACCGGGTCGAACTGGTAACCAGCGACGAGGCGATTGATTTTGCCAAAAAGCTCATGACCGAGGAAGGGATTTTGGTGGGTATTTCCTGCGGAGCCGCTGCGGCTGCTGCGGTGCGGCTTGCCTACCTGGACGAGTTCGCCGGCAAGACGATCGTGGTGATCCTCCCCGACATGGCGGAGCGCTACCTTTCAACGGTACTTTTCGAGGGACTCTGATAGCAGGCTCCCTGCCTAAAGCCGGCGGGAAGATCGGAGCGGTCTGGAAGCAAACGGAAAAAGCGAATGCAGTCGCAACTGTGGCCCCTGGGTAATTCTAGGGGCCACAGTTTTTTCATTACTAACTGAGTATTTGCCCTTCACCTCTTAATCAAACGCTCGAAGACAATCCGGTGAGGCTGCGGCCGAGTTCGAAAGCCTGCAGGTTCTTCTCGAAGTGGCGCGGAAGCCGCTGCTTGAGCGCTGAAACGATGCACTCCGGCGAGATCAGAGTGCAACTCCGGCTCAGAGCCCCCAGGAAAATAATGTTGGCGTAAACCGCATCCCCCAGGCTCTCCAGAGCCAGGGCCTCCGCTCCTACTGCCAGATGCCGGGCCGGGGCAGCCGCCTCCGGCGCCACCGAGCCGGGGTCGTGCAGGATGATGCTCTCCGGTCCGCAGAGTTCCCCGTATTTCGCATAGGCGATCTGGGAAAAGGCACAGAAGTAGTCGGGGCGCTCCACGACGGGACTTGCGATGAAGGCGTCGCTCAAAACGACCTGGCTGCGCACGTAGCCGCCGCGCGTTTCCGTGCCGTGGCTGATGAGCATGGTGGCATAAATCCCCTGGTGCACCGCGGCCTGCCCGAGTATCTGCCCGAGGCGCACCACCCCCTGGCCGCCGAATCCGCTGATGAGAATCTCGGTACGACTAGACATGATCCCCTCCCGCCTGCACGCCCGCCACGAACGCCCTCATGCTGGCGGCGTACTCCGGTCGGCTTCCTGCCGCGTCGACGAAAACACCGGTGGTGAAATGATCGGCCGCGTCGGCCGGGTCGGTGCTCTGTGTGGTGCGTTGGCGAAACCAGTCGTAGATCTTGGGAATCTCACGCGTCCCCAGGGCCTGGGCGCCGAAATGGGTCACGCAGGGGTAGATCAACTGGACCAGCGAAAAGCCGCGGTGGGCGATCGCCTTCTTCAGACTTTCCACCGGCGCCTCACCCTCGAGCACGGTGTGGCGCGCCAGGAAGGTCGCCCCGGCCTCTTTCAGGATGCGCATGACGTCAAGCCCGCCCTGGGTCCAGTTGGGCTCCCAGGTGCCGTAGGGGCTGCTGTCGGTGCGGCTGCCCGTCGGGGTTGTTATGCTGTACTGGCCGCCGGTTGACTGGTAGCCCAGGTTGTCGAACACGACGACGGTCATGTCTACGTTGCGCCGGGCACAGTTCAGCAGGTGGAGCAGGCCGATGGTGAAGGCATCGCCGTCCCCCACGGTGAGGATGAGCCGCTTCTCGGGCGGAAGTGCCAGCCGCAGGCCGGTGGCCATGGCGTAGACCCGGCCGTGGGTGCCGGCGAAGGTGTCCCCCTTCCAGGTGGCGAAAGTCTGCCTCCCGGAGCATCCGATCCCGGTGCCCCAGACCACGTCGGCAAGCCCCAGCCCGAGCCCGTCAATCGCCTCCAGTACCTTCCGGTGGGCAAGCCTCAGGCCGCAGCCGCGGCAGGCGGTTCCCGGGTTTTTTTCCGGTCTGACAAATTTTTCCAACAGTTCGTTTACCGCCATGTCACCACCCCTCTGTGCGCCAGCCGTCACGCCCGGGGGCCTGGCCGCTGCGAATCTTCCCCACCGTTTCCAGCAGTTCCCCGACGCTCGGAAGCTCGCCGCAACGCCCCCAGAAATGCACCTTGTTGCCGCCGGCCGAGCGCTGCACCTCCCGCACCAGTTGGCCGTCCCAGTTGAGTTCGACCGTCAGGTAGGTGGCCGTGCGCTTGAAGAGGTGATCGGGAAAAGGCCAAAGAGAAATCAGGCGAATCCCCCCGATCTTGAGCCCCTGACGGCGCCCCTCCTCGACGGCACTCTGCACCACCCGCGAAGGGCTGCCGTAGGCGACCAGTATCACCTCCGGGTCGTCGTCGAGACCCCACCCCTCGAACTCATCGATCAGGTGACGGTTGGTGAGAATCTTGTGCACCAGGCGATGAGCGTGCTTATGGTGCAGCTCCACGTCCTCGGTGTCGTGACCGGCCTCCGTCGGCGTCCAGTCCGAGCAGGCGCCGCCCGTGTTGTGGCCGAGCACGACCGGCGGGATGTCGATCGCGTCGCTCGCCGGGTAGAAGTCGGGGCCGGGATGGATTCTCCTGGGGAGCGACTCCAGTCCCATGGAGGCGAATTCCTCGTCGGTCTCCGGCAGTTCCAGAGTCTCCCAGCCGTCCGTGACGATCTGGTCCGCGAGCACGGTCACCGGCGTGCGAAAGCGTTCCGCCAGGTAAAAGGCGCGCACCGTGAGCCGGTAGGCTTCCTGCACCGAGTTGGGTGCCAGCACGATGGTCTCGTAGTTGCCGCCGTGGGCCAGGTAGCGGCTCAGGTAGAATTCACCCTGGCCCGGGGCCCCCGTGATGCCGCTGACCGGGCCCACGCGCTGGGAGTTTACGATGACGACGGGGATCTCGCTACTGACCGCCCAGCCGAAGGGATCCGCGAAGAGGATGAAGCCGGGCCCCGAGGTAGCGGTCATCGCCTTCAAGCCGCCCAGCGAGCCGCCGTTGCAAATGTGCAGGGCGGCATTTTCATCCTCCGCCTGCAGATAATAGCCTCCGACCTGGGGCAGACGGCGCGCCATGTTCTCGGCGATCTCCGTGGCGGGTGTAATCGGGTAGCCGGCGAAGAGCCGGCACCCTGCGCGAATGGCCCCCTCGGTGATGGCGGCGTTACCGGTGTCAAAGGTACGTTTCATGGTGTCATCCTTGTTTGTGAATTCGCAGCTGAGGCATATTTTTCCAGATAGAGTGCGGTCAAGAGGCGGCGCTGGATCTTCCCGCTGGGCCCCTTGGGAAATTCGTCGATGAAAATCACCTCGCGCGGCACCTTGAACCCCGCCAGGTGCTCCCGGCAGAAACTGCGCAGCGCCGTGGCGTCGAGCACCCTCCCGGGCCTCAAGGTGACAAAGGCGGCCACCTCCTCTCCATAGAGATCATGAGGCACTCCCGCGACCCCCGCCATCTCAACCTGGGGCAGGCGATGGATCACCTCTTCAACCTCGCGCGGCGAGATTTTCTCCCCGGCTCGATTAATGAACTCCCTTTTCCGCCCGGTGAGAAACAGATAGCCGTCGGAATCCAGATAGCCCAGGTCACCGGTATGGAACCAGCCCTGCTGCAAAGCTTCGCGATCTGCCTCCGGATTATCCAGATAGCCGTGAAACACGTTGGCTCCGCGGATCACTACCTCTCCTGACACTCCCGAAGGGACCTGAAGCCCCTCGCCGTCCAGCACCACCAGCTCGTTTCCGACGGCAATGCCTGCGGAGCCAGGTTTTCTGGCCCGTGGCGGCAGCGGATTGGCGGTCACCTGGCAGGCCGCCTCGGAGATGCCGTAGGTCTCGATAACCGGAATCCCGAGACGGCCCTCGAAGGCTTCCAGCAGCGCGACAGGCAGCGGCGCCGAGGCGGAGCGCGCAAAGCGTAGCGACGCCGTCAGTTCCGTGGCGGGTTCGGGGTGGGAGAGCAGCAACGAGAGTATGGTCGGCACTGCCGAGAACCAGTTCACCCGGTACCTGCCGACCCAATCCCAAAAATGCGCGGCATCGAAACGCTCAGGGAGCACGACCGCCATGCCGGTCAAAAGAGGTGCCATCAAGGTCACCACGAAGCCGTTGATGTGGAAAAGGGGGAGGATGCAAAGTGCAGTCTCGTCGGCTTTCAAAGCATGTGCCTCGATGACGAAGCCCGCGTTGGCAATGAGGTTCCGGTGCGAGAGGACGACCCCCTTGGGAAGACCAGTCGTTCCAGAGGTGTAAAGGATAAGCGCCGCCGAGTCGCAACCGAGGGCAAACGACAGATCGCGGTCCGGGACCAGGCCGCTTTGCAGTGTCAATTCCAACAGCGTTAAGTTTAGACCGGTTTCAGTCAGATCGGTTGCGGCAGCGCTTTGCGGAACACCAATTCCGGAGATCTCCAGACCGGCCGGAATAATAAGGAAGTCGGCCCGGGATAGCTCCAACAGTCTGATAAGCTCCTCGGCAGTAAAGCGCGGATTAAGAGGGACCGCAACCCCTCCAGCCGCCATGACAGCCAGAAGCGCCACCAGCGATTCCAGCCCGTTGGCGAGCCGCAGAGCCACCCGGGCTCCCGGACGAAGCCCTTTCTCGACGAGTCGGGCTCCCAGCGCGTCTGCCAGTTTGGCGGTCTCGGCAAACGACACGCTGCGTCCGGATTCCGGCAGATGCAGGAATTGCGCGGTGCCCCGATCCTGGGCGCGCAAACCGAGTATTTGACCGACGGTAAGTTGATTAATTGTGGTCATAGCCTCGTCACCGATTGCATAGATTAAAGTGAATTTCCTAAAGCTGGTACGTTTCCCAGAGCGTCTCACAAGGGTGGCCGCCGATGTAATGGAGCGCCCTCTCTTTTAGATCGTAGAGTGCCGAAGAGACGGTGCGCAGTTCCCCACCGTGGCTGCAGATGGGATACCTTCCATCGTGGTTCGCCAAAGCTTCCTTGATCAACGTGCTGCCTGTTCCGGATTCTGCCCCGGCTTCGGGCCAGGCGCCCTGAGACAGAAGCCCGGTCATCTGCTCGAAGCGCGCAGTACTGCTCTGGAGATTTCCCAAGAGCGCTCCTGACACACGCAGATTGCAGAAGTGATTGGTGCGCACCGTCACCGGCGCTTTTATCAGTTCAATAGCGAAGAGCGGATAAAGCTGCTCCAGCACCGCGCCGCCCTCAGGAGTGAGGATGACGATGTTGCCTCCGGCAAGCGGCGTCGTGAGAAAATCAGTTACCAGGCGCAGCGCCGAGGAAAGATCGCGGCAACTGCGCAGTATCTCCTCCACCAGGACTCCCCGCGGGGAGCGCACGGAGAGTGCCTCCGCAAGCGGTACCCGGTCGACGTAGGTAATGGCCACCGCCACCCCGGCCTCGTTGATGCCGCTATTGAGCCCCCGCTCCAGCAAATGCGCCTGCCCCCTCACCCCCTGGTAACGATAGCGGCCCCTGCCCTGCATGATCTCCTCTGCTGACGAGCACCCCGGCCAGAGATCGCGATTCTTGAAAAGATACCGTCCGGAGATCGCTCCCAGCGTACACATTACGTCATCCTCCCTGAGGCCTGATGGCACCCCGATTCCCGTCGCTGGCGCGGGCTTACTTGAGCCCGCTGCGCTTCAGGTAACTGGCATCGAAGAGCTCGGTAATTTCGAACTCCTTTTTCAGGACCTTGGACTCCCGGAGAAAATCCTTCACCTGCTCCAGGGCCTTGACGTCCTTGTCGGTGATAGCCAGCGACCAGTTGTAGCGTTTGGTGATCTTTGCCACTACCGGCAGCGGGAACTTGTTCTCTGCTGCAATCGCCTGCTGGGCTTCCTTGGGATTTTTCTTGATGAAGTCGATAGCCCGCTTGGTCGCCTTCAGGAAGCGCTCCACGAGTTGCGGGTTCTCCTTGCCGAATTCGTTTCTGGCCAGGTAGACGTTCACCGCACGCTTCACGTTGGTGGAATCGGCAAGCACCTTCCCCTTGCCGGAGAACTCGATGTTGGCGGTAAAGGGCTCCCAGACGGCAACGGCATCGACATTCTTGTTTTCCAGGGCGTTGGCGAGATCGGGACCCGGCAGGTTTACCAGGTGTACGTCTCCCGGCTTCAGCCCGTTTTTGGCCAGCAGCAGGTACAGAAAATGGTGGGCCGAGGAGCCGACCGGCAGTGCAATCTTTTTCCCCTTGAGGTCCCTGGGCGTTTTTATGGCGGAGTCCGGGGCGACCAGCACCGCGTTATGCGCCGGGTCCAGCCCCGCATTGGCGACCACCTTGAGGTCGATCCCGGCAGCCCGGCCGGAAACCGGCGGCATATCCCCGGTGTGTACCAGGTCCAGGCGGCCTCCCGCCAGCGCTTCTATCATCGGGGGGCCGGCCAGAAAGAGGCTGTACTTCACCTTTACGCCGTCCTTGGCAAACTCCTCGTCGTAGTACCCCTTGGCCTTGGCCAAAAGGACCATGGTGCTCGCGGCCTGGTAGCCGATGCGGACTTCCTTGACCGGTTCGGCGGCCCAAGCTGCCCCGCCGGCAAGACTGCTGAAACCTACGACCAGTGCGATGATTCTTTTCATGGTGCCCTCCCTCTGGAAAAGTTAAATAGCGTAAGCGAACGGCTTTTGCTGCTCGCCGAAGAACTCGAGATAAATTTCTTTACGGATCTGGACGAAGTCATAGCTGCTCCGGTCCCGCGGACGCGGAAGCGAAACAGGTACGATTTTCTTGATAGTTCCCGGACGGCTGCTCATGACCACCACGCGGTCGCCCAGAAAGATCGCCTCGTCTATGTCATGGGTGACCAGAATCATGGTGGTTTTCTCCACCTCCCAGATGCGCAATATCTCCTGCTGCATCTGGATTCTGGTGAAGGCGTCCAGGGCACCGAACGGCTCGTCCAACAGAAGCACCTTCGGTCGGTTCACCAGAGCCCGGGCGATACTTGCCCGCTGCTGCATCCCCCCTGAAAGCTGATGGGGAAAGGCCTTTTCAAAACCGGTCAACCCGACCAGGGAGATATGCTCGGAAATCAGCCGCTCCCGCTCCGTCTTCGCCAGGCCCGAACGGCAGCCAAAGGCTATGTTCTGCTGCACGGTGAGCCAGGGAAGCAGGCGAGCCTCCTGAAAAACCATGCCGCGATCGACCTTGGGGCCCCGGATCGGCTCGTCGCCGAGCAGGATTTCTCCCTGGCTTATGCCCTCCAGCCCGCCGATGAGACGCAGCAGGGTACTCTTGCCGCAGCCGCTCGAGCCCACGATGCTGATGAATTCGCCCGAAGCGACCTCCAGGTTTACCTCGGTCAGGGCCTGCACCCAGTCGCCGTTTATGTTAAACTCTTTTCCGAGCCGGCTGATAGTAAGCGGTCGGGCTTCCTCGTATGCCATGTAGCTCCTCCTACCCGCAGATATTAATGTTCCACTTGAGCAAACGCGACTCAACCTGGCGCAGTGCAAAATCAATCGCCAGGCCGGTGATGCCGATGGAGATCACGCCGACCAGCATGACGTCGGGCTGCGAGAGTTCCCGGGCATACATGATCATGTAGCCGATCCCGGACGAGGCCGCGATCAGTTCGGCGCCGATGACGCTCATCCAGGCGATGCCGATGCCGATCCTGAGACCGGTAAAAATCGAGGGGAGTGCCGAGGGAAGCACCACCTTGGTGAGCAGGACCAGCCGGCTCTTTTCCAGGACTCGCGCCACTTCCAGGTATCTGCGGTCCGTGTTGCGAATCCCGTGAATCACGCTGAGAAGGACCGGCCAGAAACTTCCAATGGCGATTACCGTGACCTTTGAGGACTCGTCGATCCCCATCCAGAGTATGAGTACCGGCACCCAGGCGATGATGGGGATGGGACGTAGCAGTCCGGTGACCAGGACCAGAGACCGTTCCACCGTAGGCGAGAGCCCGATCATGACCCCGGCGGCAATCCCCAGCCCGGCTCCCAGGGAAAACCCCTGAAAGACCCGCACCAGGCTGGTCTTCAAGTGAGTGAAGAGCTCGCCGGAAAGGGCCATCTCCTTGAAGGTGAGCCAGATGGCTGAAGGCGCCGGCAGAATGGTGGGACGGATGAAACCGCGCCGGCTCAGCAGCTCCCAGGTCAAAAGAATGAGGGCCGGCACTACCAGCGGCAGCAGGTAGTAACGGCACCAGGCACCGCCGCGCTTGAAGTTGAGCGCAACCGGCGCCGGTTGATCTGCCTCTATTATTTCCAAATCTGCAGTATCCATGGTCGGCCTCTCAAAGCTGTAAGCTTTTTAGTCCATCGTTTTTGTAGAGTTAATGATCAAAAAAAACATCTTTCATACTCGGATGGGGAGAAGCCAACATTCTCTAAGAAAAACAACGGTGCTTCAAGAGAGAATCTTTTACCTATAAACCCTACTGAATTTGTAGTCTTTATAACATCTGTTTTCCCTTATGTCAACAAAAATTAGATTCGTGGCGTGGTTTCGTGGTACCCATTACCGCACAGTCCCATCCTTTATGACTCCGTCTGCAACTTCCGACTACCCGGAATAACAGCAAAGCCCGCACTCCAAGCTAACAACTTGGGGTGGGGGCTTTTTAAATCGTTGAGATTTTTATTGGTGTCGTTGCACAACCCTCCCCCTTCAAGGGGGAGGTCACGAGGGGGATGGGAAAGCTACCGGTACAGGATCACTCCGGCGATGGAGGCAGCCAGGATGACATAAGCAGGGTTGGTCTTGGTGAGAGTCAGCACGGCAAAGGTGACGATGACGATGAGAAGCTTGTCCCAACCGACAGTCATGGCACCCGACCAGCTCAGCTTACTGACGCCGAAGACGGCATAGGCCATATCATAAGCGGTCCACAGTAGCAGTGCGACAACTACAGGGCGCACGACCTTCAGTGCATTGCCGACGTGGGGGCTATCCTTGACGCGGAAAAAGTAGATCACCATCACAAGCATGAGGAGCGTGGTGGGAAGCACTGTCCCGGCTGCGGCCGCGACGGCGCCGGGTATCCCTGCCAATTTGTACCCGACGAAGGCGGAGACCTGGGGAGCTATGGGGCCCGGGAGGGCATTACCTACCGCTACGGCGTCGGCGAAATCTTCCGGCGTGGTCCAGGGAAGCGGAGTCGTGGCACCGGGAGGGAGCCAGAGCGCGCTGGTGGCCTCCCGCTGCATGAGCGCCAGCGAAGCGGGCCCGCCGCCCCAAGAGAAAATGGCGACACGGCTGAACAGCAAAAATATCTTCCAAAGCAGCATAATTGACATAGTGTAACGCTCTCTTCGTTCATTTTGGTGATACCGTTAGCCATCGCCCCGACCGTCCGGTGCGGAGTTTTATCGTAGGGAAAGCTGATTTATTCCCACTCCCTCACCCTCCGGGAAAGGGGACTTTCTGGCTGATCTGAACTTTTACTCGTAGCCCACTGGAGCAGTTAACCGCCGCATAATAGCTGCAAAAGGATTCAAAATACACCAAAAATGTAACGCCGTCGCGTAACTCTTCTGGAGCAGCCCGCCTCGAGAGGCACTTCGGCTCCGCTCAGAGACCACCTATTCGGCGAACTCCGGCTCGGCCTCAAAGCGCCGGCGCTTATTCCGGGCGAGGAAAACGGCAATGCCGCAGCTGACGAGGACCGGCACTAGGGTCAGAAAGGCGGCACGCGGCGAAAAGATCGTGCCGACGCAGCCGGCAGCGCTCGGTCCCACCGTGTTCCCCAGGGCCACGCTGAAGCTGAAGAGCCCGGCGATCATCCCTTTTTCCCCGCCGATCCGGCCGATGCGGGAGAGGCTGGCAAAGCTCACTGTCCCGGTCCCCAAGCCGAAGAGCACGGTCCCCAGCCAGAACAGGGCAAAACTGTCGGCTAACGCAAGGAGCAGGGAGCCGGCGACCATGAGCGTGCCGCTCAAGCCGAAGAGGCCGCTCATCGACATCCTCTCCAGCAGCCGGTTGCTGCAAAGCAGCACCGACATGGCCGCTATCCCCTGGGAAACGATGAGCCAGGAGACCGTCTGCACCGGCAGGTGCAACACGTCTACCCCGACCGGGCCGATAAAGGAACGAAAAACCATGAAGGCGGCGTTCCCGAGGCATTCGAAGCCGAGAATCTGCAAAAAAAGCCGGTTGTCGAGCAGCGCCTTGAAACGGGCGAGTCTCCCGGCACCACCCGGCACGACGTTGTCGGCAACCTCGTGGACGCCGATCCAGCGCCGGTACAGGCAGATGAGCAGGCAGATGGCAAACATGGCGCTGACGACCAGGAAGGACTGGCCGAACTCACCGTTTCTCAGCAGGTACCCCCCGAGCAGGGGGCCCATCAGGAAAAACCCGAACTGGGTGGCACCGCGCTGCCACCCCGCCTGGGCGGGGCGCAGATAGGGAAGGCGCTTCAGAAAACCGGCCTGCAGGCTCAGGAAAACGACGGACTGGAGGGTGCCGAGCACCCCGGTGGCAAGCATCAGGGCACCCGGAAAACGGACGCGGAAAAGGGCGAGGACGGCGCCGGCCGCCAGCAAGGTGCTGCCGAGAAACAGGCGCCGGGCGCCCCAGCGGTCAATGAGCAGACCGCAAGGGATGATGACCAGGAGCCGGCCCACCCCGTTGAAGCCGGCGATGAGACCGAGTTCGGCCGTACTCGCCTGAAGCTCCATGGCATACAGGGGGATGGCCAGCTGCAGAATCCCGGTGGCGCAACCGGCCAGCAGGTTGAGTATCATGAAACTGAACAGGGCGTGCCGAATCTCTTCCGGGGCTCTCCCCTCCCCCACTACTGGAAGCTACCGAGTATCACGGAGTAGATATCCTCCGTAAGACGTAGCGCCCCATCATAACCGGCATAAGTCCGGTTCAGGATCAGACGGTCGGAGACCGGCATCGATACCGAAAGCTGGTACCCCTTGAGCTGCCGGGTTATGTCGCGGTCCCAGCTGCTACCGAGGATCAACGGGCGTTCCCGGAAGGTCCGCTTGGCAAGCTCCTCGCGCACCGTGGCACCGTCCGCGCCGTAGTGCACCGGGGAGACCAGCCCCTCGTCGAACTTGGCAAATTCCGCGTTGATGAGCGGCCGGTATTCCTCCGGCACGACTTCGGTGATGAACTGCACCTCGGGGATCAGCCCCAGGTCGTTGATGAGAAACCGGGTGAGCCCGAGCGCATAGAAACTGTCGGCCACGGTGATGAAGTGACCGGGCAGGAAGCGGGTCTCGAAGAGCAGATCCGCCGAGCGCTCCACGTAGTAGTAATAGCGCGCCTCTTCTCGGCGAATGGTCTCCTCCACCGTTCCTTCCGGTACGCCGGCGAAGGCGCCGACCGCCCTCAGGAACGCGGAGGTCTCGGTGGCGCCGATGGGAAGCGCCGGGTAATGGAGATATGGCGTGCCGAACTTCTCCTCCAGGCGCTTGACGGTCTTCAGCCCGTTCCAGGGCGAGAGCAGCAGGTTGAACTGGGCGGCAGGGATCTTGCGCACCGAGGCGACCCCCTCCCCCGGCCCGTAGATGATGTTAGGAGTAAGACCTATGGAGCGCAGCAGGTCGGCCACGGCGTGGAGTGTCCCGGTCCAGTACGGGTCCTGGTAGGGTATGACGCTCCAGAGGTTCACCAGGCCCGGTTCGACCGCGTCGGCCGCCTCCAGGAACTGGTCGGCGATCGCTCCCCAGAGCAGTTCATGGCCGAAGTAGTTGTCCCCCTTGAAGCCGCCGGTCTCCACGTAGACGATCGGCGCGCCTTTGGCCTTGAAACCGCGCACCACCTCGCCCACGTCGTCGCCGACGATATCGGAGGTGCAGCCGGTCAGCACCACGAAGAGGTCGCCGTCCATTACTTTCAAGGTATTGGCGATGGTCTCGCGCAGTTTTTCCTCGCCGCCGAACACGATTTCCTGCTCGGTCGAATTGGTGCAGGGGACCGAGTGCCCCCCGCTGTATCCGGCCCCCTGGAAACCGTTGCCGTTGGCGAGCGCGCTCCAGAGCTTCTGGCCGCAGCCGGGCCCCGCGTGGATGATCGGGATGGCCCGCTCGATGGCCGCCACCGACTGCAGGGCGCCCAGGGTGCAGACGTTTCGTATCTGTTCGATTACCCCGGCCATCAGACTACCTCCTTTTCCAGGAACGTGTACGGATCCTGCTGGTACCACCAGTCGGTATAGGGGAGCTTCACCCGCTCGGCCAGCTTGTTGACGAAATTTCGGTTGGTCAGGGCATCGGCGATGCGCCAGCCGAAGTTGACCAGTCCCCGGTGACCGAACGCCGAGTACTCGTCGATGACCGGGATCGCGGTGATGCCGAGCTTGGCCGCCCAGACCGAGGAGCCGGGATGGCGCGAGAAGTAGAGGTCCGGCTTCAGCCGGGAAAGGGTGTTGGTTATTTCGAAGAGCTGCTGATCGGCGACGCTGAAGGTGACGTCCTTGTCGCGCTCGGCGGCCCTTAGAATCGCCGGGGGCTGCTCGCCGTAATCGTAGCGCTGGTCATAGTGCCAGCTTGCCGCGTGGAGCACCTCGATCCCGAGTTCGTCCAAAACGCCCAAGAAGGACTGGGAATAGCTCGGCCCCATACCGATAACCGCCCGTTTCCCCTTGAAGCGGCGCCTGAGTTCAGCCAGGTCCCCCTCGGTGGCGGCGCGCTCCTCGGCGATCAGTTCCTCGACCTCGGCGTTCTTCCCGACAACCGCCGCGATGCCGCGCAGCCAGGCCTCGATCCCGGCAAAGCCGTGCGGAGGGATGGTCTTCACGTACGGCACGCCGTACTGCTCCTCGAGCGCCGTCCCGATGTAGCTCCCGAGCGTGGTGCAGACGGTCGCGGTGACCGCCGCCTCCGAGATCCGCTCCAGCTCGGCCACCGTGGAAAAGGGGATGACGAAGCTCGGCACCAGGCCGATCCGGTCGAAGAGGCGGGTGATGTAGGCGCGGGCGGATCCCCGGAAATTGACCATATTCACCAGGTTCGGCTGCTTCTCCCGGGGGGGCTTGACTATTCCCGTTAATACGGCGTGAAAGGCGGCGTCGAACCCCGAGGCCCAGACCTTGCTCCGGAACCCCTCGCAGGAGACCTGGATCACCGGCACCGGGATCTCGTCTGCCAGTTCGCTGATCACCCCCCTGATGTCGTCGCCGATGATCCCCGAGGCGCAGGAAGTCGTGATGAAGATCGCCTTGGGGGTGAAGCGCCGCCACGCCTCGCGGATCCCCTCGCGCAGCTTGTCGGCACCGCCGAAGACCGTATCGGGCTCCTCGATATTGGTGTTGACCAGCTGGATGTTGCGGTTTCCCCACTCGCGGTAGAAGCGGCCGTACTGGTTGGCTATGTTGTGGTAGATGGTGTCCCCGGCGCAACCGAGCGGGGCGTGGTTCACGATGGCCGCGTCGACGATGCCGGCCAGCAGCGTCTGGGCGCAGCCGGAACTGCAGGAACTCGACTGGCTGAAGCTGCGGTCACAGTTTTTGATGGTGCCGCCGCAGCCGGTACGCCCCACCAGGTCCTTCAGGGTCCCGGAGTAGCCGGTGATCGCACCTAGGCGCTGTTCCCTGATGGGGGCCTCGGAACTTTTCAGATTAATCGTCATTGGGGTGCTCCTTGGGCTCTAGCGGTTGGAGATCAGCACGCTGATGAGGTCGGTGACCAGTCGCAGGCCGCCGCGAAAGCCGAGGTAAAACTGATCGGTGACGATCCGGTTGGTGATCGGAAACGATACGCCCCAGAAGCCGGCCTTAAGCCCTGCCGCCAGGGGGCGGTCCAGGTTGCTTCCAATAACGAACGCCGGTGAGATCGGCGTTCCGTAAGGGTCGTTTTCCTTCTCCAGTTCCTCGTTCAGCCGCTGGGTAATGCGGTCGGTATCCGTCTCGAAGATCAATTTGGGGCGCAGGTCCGCATCGATGCTGTTGAAATGCTCCGTCACCTTTTCCTGGTCCTCGTCGCTCAAAAGGTCGGTGATGGCGGCAAAATAAGGGATCCAGCCGAGATCGTCGGCGATGAACCGGGTCAGCGCGTAGACGTAATCGGCGTTGCCGATGATGACACCGAAGCGCTGGAAGTCCTGGTCGTTCACCAAGTCGGTGAGCGGGTTGATGAAGCGGTAATAGTGGGCCTGCTCGTCGGCGATGACCTTTTCCAGCAGGTCGCTATCGACCTTGAACTGCTCCCCTACCCGGCGCAGGAACGCCTCGGTCGCGGTCGGTCCGATGGGAAGCGGTTCGGAGACAAAGGGGACCCCGTGGACCTCTTCGAATTTGACCGCGGCCCTGACGCCGTGCACCTGAGAAAAGACGATATTGAGGGCGGCCCGGGACGATTCCTTCAGCGAGGGGAGCTCGTCAAAGGGGGTGAGAAAGGTGTTGGCCCGGATGCCGAGCAGACCCAGAATCCGTTTCAGTTCTATCAGGTTGCCGCGCCAGAAAACGTCCTGAGCCGGGACGAATCCGAAGAGGTTCACCAGATGCTCGTCCTTGAAGAGCCCCTTGGTCAGATACTGGGAGATGATCGATTCCCAGATGAATTCGTAGCCAACCGACGAGTCACCCTTGAAGCCGCCGGTTTCTGCCACGATGACAGGCTTTCCCTGTCTTTGGAACTCGGCGACCACCGCCCTCACGTCGTCGCCGATGATGTCAGTCATGCAGCCGGTGATGACGGCGTAGAGGTCGGCGTCGATGACTTCGAGGGTGGCTGCGATCTGCTCCGCAAGCCGCTCCTCGCCGCCGAAGATCACCTCGCGCTCCACGATGTTGGTGCTCGGCGTGGCACGGCCGTCGGTTACGGTCGTCCCCCAGTAGCCGCTTCCCACGGTGGCGGCAACGTCGGCGCTTGCCGCGCAACCGGGTGCGGAGTGGACGATGGCGACCGCGCGCTCGATGGAGTTGATGGTCACCAGTGCCCCTCCCAGGGCGCAGTGATAACGGGGCCGTTCTATATAGGTGCTCATAGTGGTGTCTCCTGAAAGTTAATAAGGTTGCTATAATCAGATACTACGATCACGCTGCCGCGACTGCTGTCTGAAACGACTCGGCGGTATCCTGCAGGTCAGACGCATCTTCCAGCTTGTCGGACTTGATATAGGCAAAGGGACTTTTGTCGTACCAGTCCTTGCGGTAGGCTTCGGGAACGTGCTGGCTCAGCTTCGTGTTGAAGGCATGATTCCTGAGGTTGCGCACTGCCTTTTTGGCCACCTCATAGTAACCGCGGTAGCCGACATAGTAGTCGAAGATCCTGAAGATGGTGATGCAGGGGATCCCCAGGCGCGCCGCCCAGGCGTTGTCGAAGACGTGCCCGGCGAAGAGGTCGGGCTTAATCTTCTTTAGGAGGTTTACCAGCTCAAAGGGCTGAAAGTTAGCGATATCCACCGGAAAGTCCTTGTCTCCCTGGGCCTTGACCAGCTGGGCATAAAACTCCGTACCGAAGTCGTCATGGTGATAGGAGCGCAGCCCTACGATCTCCATGCCGAGCTCCTGGAAGAGGCCACCGGTCACGACGGCGCGAAACTCGCCGGCGGAAAGAAACACCCGGATCCCCTTCAGGGCCGGGAGGTAGCGCTGCACCGCCTGGCGCGCTTTGGCCTCCTCGACCGCGATGAAGACCTGGGCCTCTTTTTCCAGGTCGAACTGGCGCGCGATGTCCAGCAGCCACTTGCTGGTGTTCTCCAGTCCGATCGGCATGTCCTTCATCACGAAGGGGATACCGTACTCGTCGTGCAGGTAATGAACCAGGTAATCGTCGTGGGTCGGGCAGACGCTGACGGTGAGGTCGGCCTGGGTCAGGTTGCGGATGGTCTCCCGGTCGGCGAAGTTGGGGCCGATGACGACATCGATGCCGATGGCGTTCAGCAGACGCTCCAGTTCCAGTTCGTCCGGTTTTCCCATGGAGGCGAGGTTGATGATGTTGACCTTGGGACGCTCACCTGGGACGCGCCCGTTTTTGCGCGGTGGTGGCCCTTCCTTGTCCTTCTCGATAAAGCCGTGCACCATGGCGTGGAAGGCGACGTCGTAGCCGGTGGCCCAGATCTTGGTCTTGAACCCCTCGCAATGCGAGTACAATAGCGGGATGTCAGTCAGCGGCCTGATCTTCTCGATCACCCCCACCAGGTCGTCGCCGATGATGGACGGCGTGCAGGTCTGCAGCACGATGATGGATTTGGGCTGGTACTTCTCGGCGACGGCGAGGATGGTCTCCTCCAGCCGCTGTTCACCGCCGTGCACCACGTCCGATTCATCCAGGTTGGTGGAGAACCAGAGGCTATCCTTGGCGTTCGGGTTGCCGCGCAGCAGGTGGTGCAGCTTGATGGAGGTGTTCATGCCGAAACCGGTGGAGCCGCATCCGATGGCGCCGTGGATCACGACCGCCGTTTCCGGGAGGGTGAGCAGCATGCCGAGGGTCGGCAGCAGCTGGCAGAGGCCCGCCTGCGAGAAGCCCCGGTCGTTGTTCTTCAGGCAGATCTTGTCCTGTTTGCCGATGCCGCTGGCGCAGCCGCCGTGGGCCATACACGCCGCTACCCGGTCTTCCCGGCCGGGAACGGTTTTATCTTCTTTCAAACCCATGGTATTTCTCCTTTATGAGTAAATGCATCACTTAGTAAGCGCAGCGACCTTTGCCGGCACCTTGCTTTTCGATTTGGATTTCCCCTTCTTGGGCACCTCAGGCTGGACGTTGAAGGCGTTGGTATAGATTGAAGCCGTCTTCAACTCTGGCTTTATTTCGTGGTAATGGTTCAGGATGTCGATCCAGAGCTGGATCGAATCTTCCTTGATGAGACCGTTTGCCACGAAGTGATTGGCGTTGACAATGGAGGGGTCGACTTTCATCCGTTTGGCGTGAATCTGTTCAGCCTTGGTCGGGTTCTCGTTGATCCAGTTGTTGGTCCGTGCCATTGCCTTGACGAAGCGGCGCACCACGTCGGGCTTTTCCTTGATGAACTTGGTGGAGAAGTAGAGCGGCGTGGCGCCGCCGACCGTGCCCCAGATGTCGAAATCGGTGAAGAGGATGCGCAGGCCGCCCAGACGAAGCACATCCTTGGGATCCATGTGGACCCCGGCAAAGTCGACCGAACCGCGCCGCAGTGCATCAAGTTCCTTCCCAGGGGGAGTTGTGACTATCTGCAGCTTTCCCTTGGGGTCAGGGATCCCGTTCTTTCTCAGGTACTCGTAGGGGGTGTATTCGTTGCACCCGCCAAACGCCATGATGGCGATCCGCTTGCCGACCAGGTCCTGCGCCGTGTGGAGGTGGCTGTTGGCAAGCGTAACGAAGACCATGTGCGGTTTGTCTTTGGTGGTTTCCGACTGGCTGACGACCGCCTGAATCTTGGCCCCGGCGCTGATGCCCGCGATGGTGCGGTTGGCGTGGGCTCCGCCTACGTCCAGTTTTCCTGCCATGACGGCTGCTACCAGTTGAGGCGTAGGAACCACCCCGACGAATTCGGGCTTGATCCCCTCGTCCTTGAAGAAGCCCATTTCATCGGCGATGTAATAGCTGGAGACCGAGGTGGGAATAAAGGCGTCCGGCAGTTTAACAACATCGAGTTTGGCCTCAGCCGACCAGGTTAGGGACGAGGTTAGTAGCAAAAGGGCAGCGGAAGAGAGCAACAGCTTGATTCGGTCCATGGGAATTCCTCCTTGTTTCAAAGTGGTTTATATAGCGAATTTCCGTTCCACGGCCACCAGGAGCCAGTTCACCAGACACCCCAGAAAGGCGATGGTGACGATGCCTGCGTACATCTCGGGAATGGCGTAGGCCTGTTCCGAATAGAAGATCAGATATCCCAGACCCGAGTTGGCCCCGAGCATCTCGGCGGCGACCAGTATCAAAATCGCGCTGGCGGCAGAAAGCCTGATGCCGGTCAAAATCGAGGGGAGCGCCGCCGGAATGACCACCTTGGAAAACATCCCTAGCTGGGAAATGCCCATGGAGCGGGCCGACTTGATCAGCAGAGGGTCGACGTTCTTCACCCCGGCAATGGTGTTCAAAAGCGTGGGCCAAAGGGTGCCCCAAAAAATGATGGCAGACTTGGAAATCTCACCAAGGCCGAAGATCAGGATAAATACCGGGAAAAGCGCGAGGATCGAGGTGTTGCGGAACACCTGCAGCAGCGGGTCGACAGTCCTCTCGAACCCTTTGAACCACCCCATCAGCACACCGAGCGGTATCCCCACCAAGACCGCGATACTGAACCCGGTAAAGGAACGCCGGAAACTGCTCAGGATGTGACCGAAGATCTCCCCTGACAGCGTGAGTTTTGCCAGTGCCCGCAGCACCGCGCTGAAAGGGGGCAGCAGAAAGGGGTCCACCAGGCCGAAACTCGGCAGCGCCTCCCACACCAAAAGAAACGCGACTATGGCGAACCACTTCTGCACCTGCTGACCGACCCTGCCCCCCCACAACTCATCCATGACTTCCCCTTCTCCTGACGCTACAGCGTGCGATGGACACAAAAAAAACGGAGGCACCTTTTTGCGCGTAACGCGCAATAGGCACCTCCGGTTGTCCGGTCGGCGCGCCGTCCTGCACAAGCAGGAACAGCATAGTAATAGCTTATGTCTATCGTCAAACTAGACTGTAGCGTTTATAGATCGAAAGCCCTAATCTGTCAAGGTATAATTACCGGCGACAGGAACAACAGCGACCTGGCGGAGACGCCCGCTCAGCTCAGCTCCGCACTTCTATGGGCGCGGATGATGGCTCCGCCCACGATCTTTCTTTCTACCAGGGAGAGCAGATCGAAGTAGGTGGCATGGGTGTAGTCGTACCACTCGGGCCCAAAGCGGCTGACAATCTCCGCCTGCTTCGACTCGATGCGGCCGCAGAGCTGCCGGTACCAGAGCAGATACTGGTCCGAAAGGTCGTAAACCTTGTCCAACTGCCATCCGGCCTCCTTCAGTTGGTCCGGGAAACGGACCAGGTTGATCGGGGTCCACCAGGAGCTGTCTTTGGCGACCTGGTCCTGGAAGCTCCCGTCCAGATCGGTATATTCGAAGATGACCAGCGAGGCTGCCGGACGGGCCACCTGGCTCATCTGCCTCAGGGCCCGGGACTGGTCCGGGAAGGCATAGAAGGAGTTGAACAGATAGATGAGGTCGAACTCTTGCTGCCAAAGCCCGGCGATACTCCCGGCGTCGGCTCTGACAAAGTTGATCTCTTTGTAATTCTGAGCTGCAGCAGCAAGCGTTGCACCGTCGATATCCACACCGGTGACCGCTCCCCAGCCGTTGCGCCGGACATAATCCGCGGTCCCGCCCAGGCCGCAGCCAAGGTCGAGGATCTTGCGCTCCCACTTCCTGGAGTGCGGCGCCAGAGCAAGTTCAATCGCCTGCTCCTCCCCGGGATGGGCGTAGTTGCCGTCGCGTACCAGGGCCAATATCTGTTTTCCTGTCGCCGAATTCATCTGCATAAAGCCTCCTTTCTAAGCTGCTTCGCCGGTCTTACGGATGTAGGTGAAGGGGTCCTGGCTGTACCAATCTTCCTTGTAGGGGAGTTTGGCCGTCTCTCCCAGGGTGTTGTAGTAGGTCGGGTTCTTGAGTATCCGCTCCAGACGTACGGCGACCTCGAAAATGCCGCGGTACCCCAGGTAGTTATTGACCGGTCCGTAAATGGGGAGCACCGGGATCCCCTGCTTGGCCGCCCAGACGTTGGAACTGCCGTGCCCCAGATAGAGATCGGGCTTCAGGCGGCGCAGCAGGTTCACCTGCTCGTAGGGCTGGTTGGCGGCCACGTTGATCGGAATTTCGTCGCGCCCCTTGAAGCTCTCGAACACGACCTCCCCGAACTGGTCGTAGTGGTGGGCGCGGATGCCGACCACCTGCATGCCGAGGTCGTTTTCCAGCATGCAGGCCTGGGCGCCGGCCCGGATCTCACCAGTACTGACAAAGGCGCGCTTCCCGGCGAAGAAAGGTCGCAGCGGTTCCAGCGCCGCGCGCAGTTCGGCCTCCTCGTCCTCGATGAGCTGCAGAGCCTGCTCGCGTACGTTGAAAAAGTCGGCGATGTCCAAAAGCCAAAGCCGCACGTTGTCGGTGCCGATCGGGATGGTGTTCAGCACATAAGGTATCCCGTAATGCTCCTTCAGGTGCTCGACGAAATAGTCGTCATGGGTGGCGCAGATGCTGACCGACAGCGCCGCGTCCTTTACCTTGACGAATTTCTCCGCCGCCGTGAAACAGGGGTAGACGTTCACCTCCAGGCCGAGGGCGTTCAGCAGGCGCACCAGCTCGAGTTCGTCGGCATGGCTCATGGAACCGACGTTCAGCAGGTTGACGGTCCGCTTGCAGCGCTCCTCGTAGGCGAGCTTCTCCTTCTTGGAGATCTTCGGTTTGGGGCCCCGCTCGTCCAGCAGGTGGCGCAGGATGCCGTGGTACACGATGTCGTAGGCCGTGGCGACGAACCGGGTCTTGAACCCCTCGCAGTGCAGCGGGATGATGCGCGCGTTGACGCGGTCCTGGATGCGCGACGCCACCTGGTCGATGTCGTCGCCGATGATGGCCGGGACGCAGGTGTTGCCGATGAAGATGGCGTGCGGTTTGAAGCGCCGGTCGGCCTCCAGGATGGCCGCTTCCAGTTTGTCCTCGCCGCCGGTCACCACGTCAACCTCGTCGAGGCTGGTGGAAAGCCAGACCCGCCCGATGGCGTCGTCGTTGCCGCGGGCGATCTGGCTCTGCTTCGAGACGCCGGCAAGCGCCAGCGAGGCCGCGCCGCAGCCGACCGGGCCGTGATAGATGACGACCGAGTTGGGAATCGAGGCGGCCATCCCCATAGAGAGGGTCAACTGGCAGCCGGTGGTTTGGGCAAAGGTGCGTCCGTTGGTGCAAAGGCACCCGGTCTTTTGCCCTTCGACAAGATCGTCGAGTTTACCGCCAAAGGCGTTGCACGGTTTCAGTCGGACGTCCCGCGTTGGGGGTACTTTAAGATGTAAATAACTCATGGTTTCCTCCCGTTGTTAACGGTATCAGTTAAGTGAGTGCGACTCCACGGACGCTCCGGGCCGATAACACCCGTGAGCTACCTGTAGCGCAGCCACACAGATGAAGGCCGGGACGCGGGAGCGTCCCTTGCTGCATTCCCACGCTGGAGCGTGGGAACGATGTCTAAAGAGAGGGGGACAGTCCCCCGCGTTAGCGGTTGGCAACCAGCACCGAGAAGATATCTTCAGTCAGGTGCAGCGCACCGTGATAGCCGGCATAGCCCCGGTTCAGCACGAAACGGTTCGAAATGGGAAAGGTGACACTCAGATGCCCCGCGTTGATGTCGTCGGCAAACTCCTTGTCAAGCCGGCTCCCTATGACAAATGCCGGACCAAAGGGGCGGGAGTACTTGCCGCCGTCGGGCTTGGGCCAGCGCTCATAGAGATGCCCGCTGATCTGGCTGGCGTCGGTCTCGAAGACCACGCTCGCCTGGGGGTCGTCCAGGCTCCCTGCGAAACGCGCGACCAGCGCAGGCTTGGCCTCGTCTTCGGTCGGGTCCGTGATGGCGACCAGGGTGGGAAGCCAGCCCAGCTCAGTGGAGGCAAAGCGGGCCAGGGCTATGGCGTAGGTCGTGTCGGCGACAATGACCGTGTAGCGCTGCAGGTCGAGGTCGCTGTAGGAGTCGGAGATCCGGTCGAAAAATGGTAGTAGCGCTCCTTTTCGGCAGCCAGGAACTCCTCGACCGGAACCGGGTCCAACTCCAGGCGCGGGGCCACGGCCAGGAGGAACTCGGCGCTTGCCTTGGCCCCGATGGGAAGGTCGGTGATGAAGTGATCAACGCCGTGCAACTCTTTGAAGACCCTGGCGGCGGCAACTCCGTTCACGGGGGACACGACGATGTTCAGTTCGGCCTGGGCCGCCTCCTTGATGACGGGGAGCGAATCCTTGTGGGTAAAGAAGGAATTCACCGTCAGGCCGATGCCTTCCAGTATCCGGCGCAGTTCGAGCAGGTTCCCTTCCCAGAAGACGTCCTGGGCAGGGGTCACCCCCCAGATGTTCACCCTCCCCTTCACCTTGGTCGCGGTCGGGGTCAGGTAATTGCGAAACAGCGACTGCAGCACCGAGTCGTAACCGAAGTAGCTGTTCCCCCGGAAACCGGCGCCGGTGGCGTGGATCAGCGGCGGGCGCTCGATGTCCTCTTCGTTATAGGCGCGCACCACGGCCGCCACGTCGTCTCCGATGATCTCCGCGGTGCAGCCGGTGATCACTACGAAAAGGTCGGCGTCGATGACCTCCGCGGTGCTACGCAGCTGCTCCTCCAACCTGTTTTCGCCGCCGAACACGATCTGCTGTTCGCTGATGCCGCTGGCCGGAATGGAGGCGCCCCCGCAGTAGCCGCTTCCCAGGTGTCCCGCCGCCCCCATGATCGCCCCGTTGGAGTTACCCCCGCACCCCTGCGAGGAGTGCAAAATCGCAACAGCCCTGGGCAGAGCTCCTACGGCGGCAAGAGCGCCCCCTAAAGGACAGGCGAAGCGCGGTTTTTCGATAAATGATCCCATGGAAATCTCCTGCTTTTTTTTGAAGTTATAAATCGGGTAGGAGGCGAGGTCACCCTCGCCGTCCTCCCACACCACCGTGCGTACGGTTCCGTACACGGCGGTTCATGAAGTGANGTTGAAGTCGGTGGTAC
>JGI24143J45723_1000144_pt1 | contig 37246 bp, 31 predicted proteins | sample BarGraIncu00432A_FD_45723 | JGI IMG/M metagenome (IMG submission 45723) | reverse complement strand
AAAACCCATGCTAGCGTTGTTAAATATACCATACTTATTGCAGGCCATTTCCATGAACCTGTCTCTCTTCTCATGACCGCCAGAGCTGCGAGGCAGGGAGAATAGACAAGCACAAAAACCATCAACGCATATGCTACCAAAGGATTCATATGTTCATCATTTTTCAATGCTTTTGACATACTGTGAGCATTTTCAACGCCGTCCCCAATGCTATAAATAGTCCCCATGGTACTGACGACTACTTCCTTGGCAGTAACGCCTGAGACCAAACTAATGCCAATACGCCAATCAAATCCAAGAGGCGTGATAGCAGGTTCAATGGCCTTGCCAAACTGTCCAGCATAGCTTTTCTCTAGTTCTTCACTGGACTTTTCATTTTCTATCTTTCCTTTTTCATCCTCGAGTCCTTGGGTTAGAGTCACATATTTTTCAGCATAAGGATATAGTTCTTCATTGGCAGTTTCAAGTTCCTTATTCGTATCTGTTTTTTCTTCTTCTAATTTAATATATTCAGGGCTGTCCTCATCAAATTCTTTCGTGTCTTCAGCAAATTTCTCTTCCGCTTTTTGCAAAGTATCAATCAGAGTAGCTAACTTTTCGTTTTGAGCAATATCTTCAATTTCTAATTTAGATAAAACTTCTTCATTGACTTGCTGTGTATAGGTTTCCTCAGTTTGAGCGACCAGGGTTTCATAGTCCTTAGAGTATTCGATATCTTTAGGATAAGATGTTAAAAACCACATTAGAATTGACGCCGCGAGGATGATGGTTCCGGCCTTCTTTAGATACAATGAACTGCGTTCCCACATATGAATCAAGACGCTTTTGGCTGCAGGTATGCGGTAGGGAGGTAATTCCATGACAAAAGCTTCACTTTCACCTTCAAAAAGAGTGCTGCGAAAAACTTTAGCCATAATCAATGATAATAAGATCCCTAAGAAATAGATGGAGAACAGCACATTACCAGCGATCTTTTCGTCAAAAAATGCTGCAATTAAAATAGTATATACAGGTAACTTAGCACTACAACTCATGAGTGGAGTTACGAGCATTGTAATAATTCGGTCACGGGGATTNTCTAAGGTTCGAGTTCCCATCATAGCAGTCGCGCTGCAACCAAAACCTAANAATAAAGGGATAAAAGACTTACCATGAAGACCGAAACGCCCCATAATTCTATCCATAATGAAAGCGGCNCTAGCCATATAACCAGTATCTTCTAATATTGCAATTGCAAAAAATAATAATAAAATGCTCGGTATAAAGACAAGAACACTACCGACGCCTCCCACAACACCATCCACAATCAGAGATTTGAGAGGACCATCACTAATGGCGATTTCTAAATANTTACCAAGCATACCAAAGCCTTGATCAATCCAATCAGAAGGAATTTTACCAAGTGTAAAGACCAAATTAAAGATAAGCCACATGAGTGCGAAAAATATCGGTAACCCAATCATACGGTTTGTTAGAATTTTATCGATTTTATCAGAGATTGTTACAGTATTTACTGATCTGCTATCAACAGCTTGCTGATAGATGCTACCCACAAATTTATAGCGTTGACCAGCAATAAATATTTCGACTTCTTCGCCTAGCCTTTCAATGAGCTCAATCCGAAGTTCATTGCATATACTGATAAGATCTTCAGCATTGGTCAACTCCTTGACAGAGTCAATAATATTAGAGTCATTTTCTAATAGTTTCAGAGCTAACCAGCGCGTAGGGAACTGAAGTTTCTGGTGAAGTGGTAATAGTAAAGGTTCTAATTTCTCTATTGCATTCTCAATATTTGTTCCATAATTCAGTTTGAAGGTAGAACGTTGTTCCTTGGTACTGAATTGGGGAATATTGTTAAGGAGATCATCCATACCTTTATTTTGGACACCATTTGTACGTACAATAGGGATTCCGCCTAAAAGATCTCCAAGTTTAGTATCATCTATTTTCAGCCCTGACGCGTCAGCCATATCAATCATATTGAGGGCTAAAATTGTAGGACACTCTAATTCTAAAAGCTGCACGGCCAAATATAAATTTCGTTCCAAATTGGATGTATCTAAGATATCAATCACCATATCAGGTTTATCATTTACAATAAAATTACGAGTGACCACTTCCTCCATAGAATATGCAGTTAGACTATATGTACCAGGTAAATCAACAATAATAAAATCATTATCCTTGAAATGCCGATACCCCTCTTTTTTTTCGACTGTAACCCCAGGATAATTGCCCACATGTTGACGGGCACCAGTCAAATTATTAAAGACTGTCGTTTTACCCGAATTTGGATTACCAACAAGGCCCACCGTTATTTTGCTTTTTCCCATTCCGATTCTCCTTTTTCAACAATAGTCATTGTGATAACAATTACCATTATCATCGTTATTTTTGTAAGAGTCCTGTATTTGAGTCCCTAAGTGACATTCAGCATCAATTGGCTAATTCTAGCTCAATCATCTCAGCTTCATTTCTCCTAAGGGATAGATTAAAACCTTTTACCTTTATCTCTATAGGATCGCCAAGAGGTGCGAATTTCTGTACTTCTATGACTGTTCCAGCCACAACACCCATATCAACAATACGACGCTTAATTAGGCTTTGACCAAGGACTTTTTTGACTATGCCTTTTTCTCCTGGTGATAAGTCACTAAGAAATTTACTCATTTCGTTTTCCCCCTTTGTTAATTGATATCAATTATCATTATCGCTGTTTTAATAATAAGTGAAACAATGCACGCTGTCAAGGGAATTAATTTAATTTCCGCTATTGTTAGAGTGAAAAATGAAAATTGATAACAGTGATGTCGTAGACGCGATATACAATGCACGTAAATAGAAGAAAATTGATAGATGAAAGCCAATTGCTCTATGCTAAAGGAATTGGCTTTTGAGCAATATGAGTCATAATAGCATAAATTCTAAGAACTGTTAGATTGCCAAATTTTTATATTAGATGTTTTACTTTATTCATTTTTATTGTAAAATTAGCACTATGGCTTTAATTAAGTAATTTCTTTATTTCAATAGGGGGAATGGTTGTGACCAATAGTGATGTAAAGGTAAAACATACTATTCAGCAGGGGTACAAAAGTTGGAAGGACTTACTTGCTGGTTGTTTAGCCCATCTGACAAATGATGGCTTTAGTGATGCCCTTTATGTTTTCTTTCCTCTTTGGCAAGCTCAATATGGCTTAAGTTTTGCTGAAGTAGGATTTTTTAAGACTCTTTTTTCAGGCTCAATGGCAATTTTTCAAGTACCCTCAGGTGTTATTGCCAGTCGTATTGGTGAAATCAAGCTCCTGTTGATTGGCACTACATTAACGTGCCTATCTGTGGGCTTGTTTAGTTGGGCAGCGACACCATTGCTTCTAGGCTTTTTACTAGTGGCTGGCGGCCTGGGCGCAAGTGTACAACATCCACTGTCTTCATTGATCATTTCCAATGCATATCCAGAAGTGAAAGCTCGTCGAAAAGCTCTATCGACCTTTAATGTTGCTGGGGATATAGGCAAAATGACCTTTTCGGGCATCGCGGCCATGTTGATTTTTCAATTTGATTGGCCAACAGCGAGTANAATACTTTCCTTATTGGGCATTGTAATCACTATATTTATTTTCACAATCACTAGAGATATCCATATTGAAAAGACTATCAATCGAGCCAAGGAATCAAGGACATTGTTGTTAGGCTGGAAAGGCTATCAGGCTTTTTGGTCACTATCAACCATTGGAATTATTGATAGCGCAACTCGCATGGGATTTCTGACCTTTTTTCCTTTTTTACTAAAGGAAAAAGGTGGTGATATACCTCTCATTGGTTTTGCACTTACGCTAATTTTTGTCGGTGGCGCGACTGGCAAGCTGGTGTGCGGTTTCCTCGCGACTCGATTTGGAATTTTACGCAGTGTCATCGTCACAGAGTCAGCAACCGCTCTTTGCATTTTAGGAATGCTTACCCTTCCTTTAGCCAGTGCTCTTATCCTTGCACCGATATTGGGTATAGCTTTAAATGGGACTTCATCTGTTCTGTATGGCAGTATACCCGAATTGGTACCGCAAGAAAAGTGCCAGCAAGCTTTCGCCATATTTTATACGGCAACCATAGGAGCAGGGGCAATAGCACCTTCAATTTATGGGCTATTGAGTGATATGGTGGGGATATATACAACTGTAAGTATCGTTGCATTCCTAGTTTTGGCAACACTTCCATTAACATTACTCCTTCGAGGAAAAATGGCATTATAGTTTAAGCTCATTTGCCTTGCCACAACGTAGCTAAAATTGTGAGACTTAAGGATTGACGGATATTATGAAAAGTGCTACGATTCACTTAGATGGTACATATGCAAATTTGATTCTCATATGTGAATCGACCACAGAAGGAGGAGGAGGCTTTACACTTTGAAACTAAATAAATCTGCAGCGAGAAGTATGGATATATTAAATTTATTTGCTAAGAGTAAAAGGCCTTTAACGCAACTAGAAGTTAGTCAAATTTTAGAGTTGCCCAAAAGTAGTACTTTTGAGCTTTTATACACATTGTTAGAAAAGGGAATGCTGGAGTTCGATAATAAGGATCTCAAAACCTTTAAGTTAAGCCTCAAAGTTTTTGAAATCGGCATGACTGTGTTGGAAGACGCTGAGCTTCCCAGAATCGCAAGACCCATTCTGGAATCCTTGAGTTCTCAAATCGGAGAAACAGTATTCTTGGCAGTAGAGAACGGAGATGAGATCGTATACTTAGATCGAATTGAAGAGCATAGTTCCATAACATCAACGGTTGGACTTGGAATTAGAAGACCGATGTACTGTACTGCCCTAGGCAAAGGGATTTTGGCTACATACTCTGAAAAACGAGTCAAGGATTGTTGGGATAGAGTTTATCCAAAAGCTATTTATACCAAAAACACAATTTGTGATTATAATGATTTTATTGTAGACCTCCAACAAACTCGAAAACGGGGTTATGCAATTGATAATCGTGAAATGGAAGATAAGACATTCTGTGTTGCAGCCCCTATTTATGGACGATGTGATACTGTAGTAGGTGCTATTAGCATAGCAATCATTTATTTGAAAGCAGACAAGAAAAAGGTAGCGATACTCGGCAAAGGGATCATGAATAGTGCTTTGGCTATATCAAAGAGACTGGGATTCCGGCGAGATAGGATGTATTTTGAGAGAATGGATACAAGTAGTTAGTTTATAGTAATGTTGAGTTTTACATATGAATATAAGGCGTTTATTTAAATTGCATGTAACTTTTACTGGATTCGAAATAAAAAACTTGTAGTTACAATATAAATAGGAGGAATAAGTAATGAAAAAAGAGCAACAGTTTAAGGGGGTTATCCCACCAGTACCAACGGTCTTCACAAAAGAAGGAAAGTTAGATGTCATTGGTATGGGACGCTTAATTGATCATGTTATCGCAGGAGGGGTTCATGGGCTGTTTTTTCTTGGTAGTGGGGGAGAATTCATTAGCATGTCTGAAGAATTAAGAAAACAAACAGCAGAGTTTTGTGTTAAATATACAGCGGGGCGCTTGCCAGTGTTGATAGGAATTGCAGCTCCAGGCACTGATGAGACGATTAAGTTTGGTAAACATGCACAATCCATAGGTGCTGATGGCGTCGTAATTGTTAATCCTTATTATGGTGGGGTAGGGGAAGAAAACCTTTATAATCACTTTAAACAAATCTCTGATGAACTGAAGCTGCCAATTATTATCTATAATTATCCAGGGGTCAGTGGACAAACCGTTCCTATTCCTATATTAAAAAGATTAGCCTTAGAATGTCCGAATATTGTTGGTGTAAAAGATACAGTAGATACCATGAGTCATATTAGGTCTGTTATTTTAGAAGTAAAATCAGTTCGACCAGATTTCCTAGTATTTGCAGGTTTTGATGAATATTTGTTAAGCACTCTTATTATCGGTGGTGATGGCGGTGTACCTACTAGCGCTATCTTTGCCCCACATCTCGCTGTAGGTATCTATGAAGCTTTCCAGAAAAAAGATTATGAAAGAGCTTTCGAACTCCAAAGACTTCTCGGTTATGTACCAGAGGAAATTTATCCGTTAGAATTTCCCTTTTATTCAACAATAAAAGAAAGTGTTTGCATGGTAGGTATAGATATTTCGACTCACGTGTTGGCACCAGCGAAAGCTTTATCAGAAGAAAAGAAAAAGCTACTAAAAGCATCCTTGATAAAAATCGGTGCATTGAAAGAATAGGAGGAAATACATAATGAATAGTTTTGAATTTTATTCACCAACGAAAGTTATTTTCGGTAAAGGGACGGAAAATAATATCGGAAAAGAACTTAAAGAATGGGGCGCAACCAAGGTAATGCTTCATTTTGGCGGGAAAAGCGCCAGAAAATCAGGACTTTTGGATCGTATAGAGGCAAGTCTAAGGGATGTAGGGATTGACTATATCGCTTTTGGCGGCGTTGTCCCGAATCCGAGACTTTCTCTTGTACGGGAAGGAACTGAACTTTGTCGCAAAGAAAAAGTCGACTTTCTTCTCGCAGTCGGTGGCGGTAGCGTCATTGATTCTGCAAAGGCAATTGCCTTAGCTCTTGCTAATCCAGATATAGACGTATGGGATATTTACAGTGGCAAAGAGCTTCCTACCAACTGCCTACCAGTAGGAGTTGTTCTTACCATTGCCGCAGCTGGAAGTGAAACCAGTAGCTCTAGCGTGATCACAAACGAAAAAGGCTGGCTGAAAAAAGGCTTCAACAGCAATCTCACACGCCCTAAATTTGCCCTTATGAATCCGGAGCTTACCTATACTCTTCCCCCTTATCAGACTGCATCAGGTATTGTAGACATTATGATGCATACAATAGAACGTTATTTCTGTTCGGAGAAGGGGAATGAGCTAACCGATCGTATTGCCGAACAGGTATTGCGCAATACAATTCGATTTGGCAAGATGTGTATGGAAAATCCCCACAATTATAAAGCCCGTTCCGAGGTTATGTGGTCAGGTAGCATATCCCACAATCACTTAACTGGGCTGGGCGCCAAAGGTGATTTTTCAGGTCATGCCATTGAGCACGAGCTGGGCGGGATGTTTGATGTAACTCACGGCGCTGGTCTGGCCGCTGTATGGTGTTGGTGGGCTCGTTACGTTGTAAAAACAGACACCAACCGCTTTGTACAGTATGCAATCAATGTTTGGGACTGCGTCTTAGATCCAATTGATCCCTCCGTAACCGCTTGGGAGGGAATTAAAAAGACGGAAGAGTTTTTTACCTCACTTGATATGCCAATTAATCTTTCCCAGTTAGGTGTAGGCACGCTAAACGATTCTCAAATTGAGGAGATGGCAAACAAATGTTGCCAATTTGGTAAAGGTACCATTGGATCATTACAACCATTGCATGTTGAGGACGTTAAAAGGATTTATCACATGGCTAATGTCTAAAACAAGGAACAGGAATGGAATGTACCCATAGCTATTACATTTCACTGTAAGTAAAGAGTTGAAATAAAAAGGCCCTTTGAAGTTTATAATTCAAAGGGCTTTCCTTATGGAATCATAAGTAGAGTAAATTAAACAATATTTGACAGATATTGACACGAAAGGATTATTGAAGTACAATTTGGGTAGTTTGATAGTGGGTGGGATGTTACTATTTTCGAGGAGTGTTGTAAGTGAGTATTAAAGTTATGGTTGTAGATGATTCTCCTTTTTCAAGAATGATGATTGGAGAAGCTTTATCAGGTGCTGGCTATGAAATTGTTGGTGAGGCAGATTCCCTTGACTCACTGATTGAAACCTATAATAATTGCAAACCTGATGTTGTAACAATGGATATCGCAATGCCAGGAGCTGATGGGTTCGAATGTAGCAGAGAACTTCGCCGGAATGATCCGAAAGCAAAAATAATTTTGGTCAGTTCTATGAAAGATGAAGACTCAGAGGCAGAGGCAAAACGAATTGGCGTTTCAGGATATATACAAAAGCCAGTCGACGGAGAAACCTTAATTCAAGTCATCAAAAATGTAATGTCGCCAGACTCTCTGTTTGAACAATTAATGGAAAGAGGCCTTGAGACTTTTAAAGAGGCACTTGCCCAAAATGTGACACGGATGGCTAAAACGCCAGTAATATTCAATCCAATAGAGAATTCAGATAGTCCATACATATCTCAAGGAATTACAGCGGTTATTGGCATCATTGGTCAATCTACAGGATCAATGATTATGGATTTGTCACCTGATGCTGCAGAAAAGATAACAGAAGCCATGCTAAGGCGTCCATCCAAAAATCGGGAAGAAGTATTAGCTATGGTAGCTGAGCTTGCAAATATCATTGCTGGTATTGCTTGTTCCATGCTGAACAAAAAAGACAAGGCCTTTGCACTGCGTGTATCACCGCCTAGTTTGTTCCATGGTAATAACGCAGAAATTATTAGCCCTAGTCTCAAGATTCAACGATCTCTTGCTGGGACTGATTTTGGGAGCATATTTTTAGGGGTTGGTTTTAAGAAGGGGTCGAAGTTATGGATGTAAATCATATCAATCCAATATTAGCTGCTTTTGCAGAAATACTTCCGCAAATTGGCTTTCAAAAGGTAGAAAAAAAGAATATCTCTTTAGTGGGATCTACTTTTGATTATGATGGGGTCATCGTTAATCTAGCTGTGGTTGGCACAGTAAAAGGTGTAATTATGATTGGTATGGATATTGATTCCGCTAAACGTTTTGCATCCGCAATGATGATGGGAATGGAAGTAACGGATTTTGATAGCTTGGCACAAAGTGCAGTTTCAGAAATGGGTAATATGGTCTGCGCCAATGCCTGTACCCAGTTTAGTAAAGTGGGGATAGATGGACTGGATATATCACCTCCCACGATTATGATTAGTCAGGGAGGCCTGGCGACTCTGCCAGTACCTCAGACCATTGTAATTCATTTTTTAGTGGACTCTATTAATATTAAAGTATATGTAGGATTAGCCTAATAAGAAAACCGCTATGCGGGCACAAAGGACACAAAGAAGATATTAAAAAATTCTTTGTGTCCTTTGCGTTTGTAATTAGGGAAGATGCAGAATGTAGAGTATTGCCAATAATGTAGGCTGATGTATCAGGTAAATTGCGAGGGAGTGTTGTCCCAGCCATGTAATACCTTTAAGAGCGTGAATGGGCAAGCGTGGCGCAAGCCGAGCTTGTTTCACATCAGAATATAATATTTTCCCTAAAAGAATGCCTAATAAGAATACTCCATACCAGGGTAAAAGTGGGTAATAGTCTAAAGAAGTAAAGGTACTGGTCATGAGCCCAATCGGAAATAGGTAGGGGTTGGTTGCGTAACGTCCAGAAAATAACATGCCAACCATAATCCCTACACAGCTTGTAATTAGTAACCAAGGAATTGCAAGTCTTCGCGCAAAGTTGGCGGACAGTAAACTGATACCGAGAAAGTGCAAAATTCCGAATAAGATATAATTGCCCTCATTATAGATATAAGTCACTATAGTGAGTATCATTGCCCATATAAAGACTTTAATACCATGTGGTGTGCTGTTCCGTACAAGAGTACTACTTACACCGCAAATAAGCATAAACAGTATCGCAGAAAATTTACCCTCTAGATACCAAAAACCATTAAAATAATCCAGTGGATAACCATAGAAATCTTTTAAGTCAACAATGAGGTGAAATATGATCATTAAAATAATGGCAATACCGCGGACCAAATCAATTTCCCAAATGCGGCTGCTAGCATGAGTACTACATTTCATGAAAGAGTCTCCTTGTTACGACATATAAACCAATTTTAACCAATATGTGGTTAAAAGGCAATGGAGGATAGTTATTAAATCCTAATATGATCAGAAAAAACTAAAAAATATAAAATTGTAAATATAATGAACCATCAAGACACAATGCCGCTAGCGCGTCATACAAAGGTAACGACGCTCTATGGTGTCCTTTGTGCCTTGGTGGTTCAATTCAATTGTCGGCGTCTCTGTGGTAAAACGTCCTTATTGTTTCACCACAGTCAGCATCATTTTGAAATTCTCTGTAGCATCTAGTCCGTGGGGAATATCAGAAGGCATAATCACGGTTTGACCCTTGCGGGCAATGATTGTTTCTTCGCCGATGGTGATTTCAGCTTCTCCGTCTAATATATAAACCATAGCATCACCATGAGTAGAATGGATGCTAACGCCTTCGCCTTTGGCAAAAGCAAAGAGTGTCAATGATAATCCTTCATTCTGTACTAGAGTAAGACTGACAACTCGCCCTGCTTGGTATTCTACGAGGTTATCCATTTCCAAAGCTTTACCGAACTCAATATTTTTAATGAATTTCTTTTCCATAAGACAACATGCCCCCTCATATGTTTTTATCTAATCACATTGTACATTTAAATATCTCCTATTTCTGTGATAGTAATCACAAAGATTATAGTATTGACAGTGACATATTTTATCCCAGTTCATATACTATCATGTAATGTGTATTAGAAGGCAATGGAGCCTGCAGAGCTTACGGTAGTTAGCTATGTGGGTTATATTGATTTTTTCAAAGGAGAGATGAAATCATGTGTGGAATTACAGGATGGATTAATTGGGAGAAGAATCTTAATCATGAGGGGCCTATTTTGGCTGGTATGGTAGAAACCCTAGCAGCCCGTGGACCTGATGCATCTGGGATGTATTTGTCACCCCATGCAGCTCTCGGTCATCGCCGCTTGAGTGTAGTAGACCCCCAAAATGGTGCTCAACCCATGATCCGGCATAAAGGAGAGCATCCTTGTGTCATCACATATAATGGGGAACTTTACAATACGCCCGAACTGCGCCATGAACTAGAAGACCGGGGATATAATTTTAGTACCAACTGTGATACGGAAGTGCTGTTGACGGCCTATATGGAGTGGGGACCTTCTTGCACTGAGCGTTTTAATGGCATTTTCGCCTTCGCCATTTGGGATGAAATGCAGCAAACCTTGTTTGTTGCTCGTGATCGGATCGGAGTTAAGCCTTTATTTTATACAGTGGGGGATAATGGTCTTATATTTGGCTCAGAGATTAAGGCTTTACTTGCACACCCCGGGGTCAAACCACAAATTGATCGAGAGGGACTTGCTGAAATTTTTATGATAGGTCCTGCTCGTACCCCAGGGAATGGTATATTTCGCGGCATAAACGAGTTAAAGCCTGGCCATAGTATGATCTTTAGTCACAAGGGACTTGTTGTACATCAATATTGGGCTTTGCAAAGTATGCCTCACCTTGATGATTTTGAGACTACAGTCGCTAAGGTGCGAGAACTCTTACAGGATGCTGTAAAGCGACAATTGGTATCTGATGTACCTCTGTGCACATTATTATCGGGAGGACTTGATTCTAGCGCGCTGACGGCCCTAGCTTGTGATACATATCAGAAAGAAGGGCGTGGGGCTATTCATACTTATTCAGTTGATTATCTTGATAATGCTCTGTATTTTAAGTCTAGCAATTTCCAGCCCAATGCGGATGCTCCTTGGGTACGTCGTGTATCAGAATTCCTTGGTACCAATCATCATGATATCATATTAGATACACCTGAACTAGCTGGATGTTTGCCTGCGGCAGCTCTATCTCGGGATTTTCCTGGTATGGCTGATGTTGATACTTCTTTATATTTATTCTGTCGCGAAATTAAAAAAGGCGCCACAGTTGCCTTATCTGGGGAGTGTGCCGATGAAGTCTTTGGCGGTTATCCTTGGTTTTATCGTGAAGAAATGATTAATTCCCCTGCTTTTCCCTGGTCGCCAAAACCTGAAGTCCGTATGGAATGGTGGTCGTCCCAGCTCAAGGAGAAAATTAATCCTTATGAGTATGTGCAACAACGTTATCATGAGGCCTTGGCGGAAGTACCACGGTTGCCAGGAGAAGATGCTGAGTCGGCTCGCATGCGTGAAATTTTCTATTTGAGTCTGACACGCTGGATGCCAACTTTGCTTGATCGCAAAGATCGTATGAGTATGGCTTCTGGTCTGGAGGTGAGAGTACCATTTTGTGATCATCGCCTTGTTGAATATGTATGGAATGTGCCTTGGCATATGAAAAATTATGAAAAACGAGAAAAAGGCTTATTGCGTCAAGCTTTGACGGGTGTGCTTCCCGATGATGTATTATGGCGAAAGAAAAGCCCTTATCCCAAAACTCATAATCCATCCTATTTGAATGCAGTGCGCAATACGGTTTTGCAATTATTAGATGATTCTAGTTCACCATTGCTTGATTTAATTGATGTTGGCAAAATACGTTCCCTTGCCCAGATGGAGGATGCTGGCGCAAATGTTCCATGGTTCGGACAGCTCATGGGCCAGCCTCAGTTATTCGCATATTTAATCCAGACTGACACTTGGTTAAGAAAATATAAGGTAGAAATTATATAGAAAGAAAGCTGGCTATATGAATTTATTAAATAGCCAGCTTGATTTTTTACGCAATCAGGAAGTATATCACTTTATTGCTCGCAAGTAAGAACGACTAAGGTTTCTACCTACGTCTGAGGACTTGGTCGAAACAAAGTCTTATCTTATAACGATAAAATTTACGAGACTAAATATAATGTCCCCCCTTGTCAAGAAACGAAATTTGATTTTCTAGGATGTTTTTACATGGGAAGGACAGTTCTACGTTCCTGTGTCTTCTTGCAAACTGATACTTGTCCAATTATCTTTTATTTATGGTTTTATTGATGTTTGCGATGAAATTACAAAAAAACAGTAGCAGTAAGCTACTGGTAACTGAGACAAGCTGAGGAAATTAAGCACCCTATTTACCACAACTAGTTTTTTATAAAAACTAATTATACCCCATGCAAACCTATGGATTGCTTTTAAGCCCATACACTACAAGAGTTAATATTTGATCCGGTTAGGATGGTGAAAAATCACCTTGATTGGCTTTTTTGCTTTTTTGATTATTTCTATACCTTTAGATAGATTTTCCTTATTTGGTATACATAACTTATAAACCCTGGAATTTAGCTGAATTTAGAGCGATCAAAAGAATATTCGATCCTATACCTTTTGATAGATGTAAGAAACTGCAATTCACTCTATACTAAGGATTATATAGTCACGACTGGTNTCTTATGTATCNACCCATCTGCAGAATGCTTGTGCAGATGATGTAAGAGAGAGGTTTGATATAACTCATACAACAATTTTGAGAGTAGTTTATCATACAGTGTTCAATTGGGATTATCCCAATGCTATGTTTTCTTACCATGCAGTACGGCATTCAGATGTACATAGAATGCAGAATTCATAGAGACGGTCGAGGACGTTCCTTTTTTGGTACGATGAGGTTGTCGTAAAAGGAACGTCCTTCCCAGTGTTATTATAGCCTTTATCGATAATAACATAATGGGAAAGGTACTAATTATTAACAGGGCTTTTGTCGAATAATATTGAAAGGCTTAAAAACTATATATTGGGGGATTGGTCGAATGAAGAGTATTCGGATTAAACTTTTTGCTGGAGTATTCACTTTATTTATTGTTGCACTTGGCATCTTGGCAGGGTTAAATTATTGGCAGGCAAAAAAAATAATAGTGCAGGATGTAGAAACTGAAATTGCCACCATAGCTCAGAGTCGTGGCGAAGAAATTGGCTTGTGGTTGAATAATAGTAAGGTAGAGGTGGAGGCTATTAGTCGATCACCGATTATGACGAGCGGCAATCGTGAGGCCATGAACGCTTATATTGATAAAGAAATCAATAACAACAAAATGTACGAAAATATCTATTGGAGTGATGATAAAGGGAACTATATTACTAAAGGCGTACCTGGGAATGTGGTGAACAGGCTTTACTTTAAAGCGGCAATTAGCGGGAACACGTTTATTGGTGATCCGATGATTTCCCCATCTAGTGGTAAGCTAGTTGTCATTATTGCTACGCCAACTAAGGGTGATGGTGGAATTACCGGAGTGTTAGTAGGTGCTGTTAATATTGAGGAATTGGAAAAACGTGTTCTTGCAATCAAGGTGGGGAATACGGGATATGCCTTTTTGTTGCGGGCAGATGGAACAGTTATTGTTCATCCGAACAAAGAGTTAGTAAATAAGGTTAATGTAAATGATGATACCAAGAGTACATCGGAAACAAAAGCAACAATGGCAAAAATGTTGAAAGGAGAGAAAGGGATAGCCAGTTACCAGTACGAAGGCATTGATAGGTATTTAGCATATGCGCCGGTTGTGGGCACAACTTGGTCCATAGGGGTGAACGTGCCTATCAACGAAACCACTGAGAAGCTCAGTAGCTTTACATGGATCGCGATGGTTACTATTATTATAGTACTTATTATTGCCGCTTTTCTCATATTATTAATCGCCAACTATATTACAAAACCATTGAAGATTTTGGAGGCGGCAACTAGCCGTATTTCTGGCGGCGATCTTAGCGTGACCCAAATAAATGTAAATTCACAAGATGAGATAGGACGTCTGGCGGGTGCCTTTAAAATAATGGTCGGTAATTTGCGTGGTTTAGTACAGGAGATCAGCAGCTCTGCAGAGCAGGTAGCGGCGTCCTCACAGCAACTGACTGCCAACGCCGAACAGTCTGCACAAGCGTCCAGCCAAGTGGCTAGTTCCATTAACGATACAGCGCAAGGAGTTGATCGTCAGGTCAATGCTATTGAATCGGCGTTGGGACTCGTTGAGAAAATTGCTGACGGAGCCAGAGAAGAGACTAAAAAAACCCAGAATGCTGTGGAGAGTGCTAACAGAGCGGTCATTGTGGCCGAGACCGGAAATAAAGCGGTGGATACTGCAATTTCCCAGATGACGAATATCAGACAAACGGTAAATAATTCAGCCCAAGTAGTAGCTGATTTGGGGGAGCGTTCCAAGGAAATTGGGGAAATCGTGGAGACTATCTCGAGTATTGCCAGTCAGACCAATCTCCTTGCATTGAATGCAGCCATTGAAGCAGCACGGGCTGGTGATCAGGGGCGGGGGTTTGCTGTTGTAGCGGAGGAAGTACGCAAGTTGGCGGAACAGTCTCAAGAAGCGGCCAAGCAGATTGCTGTACTTATTGGTGATATTCAGGGGAAAACGAGTGCCGCAGTAACAGCAATGGCTAATGGAACGCAAGAAGTAAAGCGGGGTACGGAGGTTGTCGACCAAGCTGGCAAGGCGTTCGTAGACATTGAGGGACATGTTAAAGAAATGGCGAGTATCGCTAATACAACAGCCAAGGGTCTAAATCAATTGGCTGATAGTAGCCAATCGGTACTGGTNGGCATGAAGGAAGCAGAAAATATTGGCCGCGTAATATCTAGTCAGACGCAGACAATTTCAGCTGCAACCCAGGAACAGTCTGCATCAATGGAGGAGATTGCATCCTCCAGTCAGCATCTGGCCAAACTGGCAGAACAACTGCAGCTTGCCGTGACTAAGTTTAAGGTTTAGATAACAAATAAGCATAATGGCCAGATGAAAGAAGCTTAAAGATTATAGAGTCATGCTTAAGTGGTTTAATGATAAAATAATGGAGGATATTTACATGNAAAAACGGTTAAAGAAGGTTATTCTACTTACCACAACAGCGATCACCATTATGGGAACTACATATGCAGCGTCTTTCGTCGATGTCCCTAAAGATAACTGGGCTTATGCCTCGGTCAATCAGTTAGTGAAAGCAGGCTTAGTTGAGGGCTACGGTGATGGCATGTTCAGAGGTGACAGAACCATTACTCGTTATGAAATGGCAGTCATGGTTGGTAAGGCAATCGATCGTTTTGACAAGGCTGATGACAATCAGAAAAAGGAAATTGATAGATTATCGGCAGAATTTGCTGGTGAACTAAATCGCATGGGAGTGCGTGTGGCTAAGGTCGAGGCTAAGACAAACAGCTGGGTTGCGGGCGGTGAAACTCGGTTACGGTTTGTGACTGACAGTCCGGCAAATGCTTTCGACAAGAAACTTCATGGTTCGGATCAATTCCAATTCCGGCAACGGATCTTTTTCAAGGGAACAATTAATGAAAAAATGTCCTGGTTTACACGACTAACAGCAAGTGGTAATGCCGGCAATTACAATAATGTATACAGTCCTGCTGACGGTACAGTTGCAGGCTTCGACGCCTTTACCATTACTGCGAAAAACACATTGGGCTTTGACAGTATTCGTCTTGGTCGTTATCCTTTAGACAGTTATACTTCTGGCTTGTTCGGTAAAGCCATAGGCGTTGATGGTGTGCGTCTTGATAAGAAATTTGGTAATGTTTCCTTTATTGGAGCTGTTAATAATGTTAAATCGCTAAATTTACCTACTTACTATAGTGAAACTATTAATGCTAATCAAGGTACACAAACTCCAGGGACACCTGGTGACCAAGGTAGTGGATCAGCTAATAGCGGTAATGCTAGAACCCTTAGCACTGCGCAATTTGGCTGGAAAGCAGCCGATAATCTGTCGTTGAAAGTGGGCTATTTTAATGCCGATATCCCTGGAACGGCAGCAGTTAGTGGTATGGGTTCTGTAAATGCACTAGTTACAGGTGGCTTTAACAAGTCCCATGGCTATAGCGCAGGCTTCGCTACTAAAATTGGTGGATTACAATTATTAGGCGATTACGTTTCCAGCACACTTGAGGGCGTTACTGGTGCTCTTCCTAACAATAACCCCAAAGCTTGGGCGTTGGAATTAACGGATAGCAAGTGCCCCCCTGTATTCTATTACGCAGTTAACCTTGTAAACCCTACTAAAGATAAAGTAGGTACTGGTAGCTGGATGGTTTCGTACCGCAGTGTAGATCCTGGTGCAATTCCTGATGGTGCTGGTGGTTTTGATACGATGGCTGTTGCTTATGGTGGAAAACCTCTGTCTATCATGAAAGGCACTGACAACGTGAATGTTATCTTCTTCGCTTANCAAAACGTTGTGGCCAAAAATGTTTTGGCTTCTCTAGAATTCCAAGACTTTAAAATTAAAAACACTGCATTAACAGGTGGTGTGAAAAATCTAGACAAAACCTATAAGGCACAATTAGAATTCTTCTATTAAAATAGCTCCTCGCAATCCGGAAATTCCAGGTATTGTTTTTTNAAATAGAGGGGCATATGGGACACAGGGACAGGTTGAGACCATGTGTCCCATACACCAATCGTTGCCGTACCCCCTCCTAACAATCAACCAGGCATAAGAAAAAATAGAAGTTGAACCAATTTTACATAAATTGGTTCAACTTCTATTTTATTATTTGTTAGTGGGAATACCAAGTTCCTTTAGAAATAAAGAAATAGATGGATTGGTGTAATCCTTTTTCCAAGCTACTACTGAGTGCAGTAAATCACCTTCCCCCTCAAGTTCGATGAAACGTAGATTGGCATTGGGATTTAGGTTGAAAAACAGCGGAAGCAGTGCCACACCGACGCCAGCTTCGATCATTAATAACACTGTTTCTGGGTGACGATGCTGACTAACGATGTTTGGTGTAAACCCACCTTGGGTTATACAAAAATCGATCATGCTTTTAAAGGCTCCCTGGTACTCTTGGGCTTCTATTGCGACAAATGGCTCATGAGCTAAGGAGGATAGGTTGATACTTGTTTCGCCAGCTAAAGGATGGTCACGATGAACCACGACAACGATTGGATCACTGCAGAGTATCTTCCATTCCAGTTCAGGCATTTTTCCCATATTAAAGGACTCGGTAAAGGCAACATCCAAGAGTCCCCTTTTTAAATAATCATTAATTGTCTCGGTATTGTCTTGCATGAAGGTTAAATTGACATTCGGATAGGAGTTGTGGAGTTTTCTAATAAGCTCAGGTAAAAAGCGTTTTTCATTGGGGCCGAGAAAACCAATTTTTAAACTTCCCACAAAACCAACAGCGGCATGCTGTGCTTTTTTAACGGCTTCCTCTGCGATGGTTACGATGAGTTTGGCTTCTCGCAAGAAGATGGTACCGGCGGACGTCAATTGTACCGAGCGATTATTACGAATAAACAGGCTAACGCCGAGCTGTTTCTCAATTGCTAAAATTTGCTGACTCATGGCTGTCTGCGCAATAAAATGCTGTTTGGCAGCTTTNGTGAAATTTAGATGTTCAGCGACGGAAATAAAATAATGAAATTGGCGGATATCCATGCTCAACCCTCCGTGTAAAAGTGTTGATAATAATATCCTTATTATACAGTCCATGACTGTTATTTACATTAAGAAGTTTTTCTTCTTATTACACTTGATTTACATGTTATACATTTTACAATACTCGGATTATGATAGATGGAGATGCATTGTGTGGGTGTAAATCTATTATTACACAAAAAAATGGTAAGGGAGATATAGAATGAGTAACTACAAAAACGTTTTTTCTCCAATTACGATTAAAGGGGTAGAATTCAAAAATCGAATTGAAGTAGCACCAATGGTTCCCTGTATGGCTACGCCTGAAGGTTGGGTAACGAAAGAAGTGATTGAATTTTACAGACCCTTTGCTAAAGGTGGAGCCGCCATTGTTACAGTGGGTGATTCGGCAGTTAATTGGACGCATGCTATGGATCATGAAGGGCAACTTAATCTTGGCGATGACAATGTAAAGATGGGGTTAGATGATTTAGCCAGTGAGATACACCGATATGGTGCCGTTATTTCTGTGGAATTAAATCACGGCGGCCGTTTTTCAAACTCTTTAAATCTTGCAAGTAAAGGATTAAAACCTGTAAGCTCAACACCAAAACCTGCGGAAATTGATGAATTTTTTTCCAAGCTTCAGGGAAGGACACCTGCAGAAGTAGNAGAAATGGATATCCCGCTCATTAATCAAACGATTCAAGATTATGCAGAAGCAGCTGGGCGATGCAAAGATAGTGGTTTTAAAATGGTTATGATTCATGGGGCTCATGGTATGTTGCCATCACAATTTTTATCGCCTTATGTAAATAAACGAGTGGATCGATATGGTGGAAGTTTTGAAAATAGAGCGCGTTTTTGCATTGAACTATTAGGAGCTGTACGTAAGAGAGTCGGTGAAAACTTTATTGTTGAATACCGAATCAGTGCCGATGAGCTAGTTGATGGTGGTATGAAGGTGGATGAAGTTATTGGATTTGTAAAAATGATAAAAGACCAAATTGATATTCTCCATGTTTCGGTAGGGGTATTGCCCAATCCCTTTACCATTCCAAACATGATCCAACCACTCTATCTTCCCTACATGCCCAATATACATTTTGCTGAAACAATTAAAAAAGCCGTAGGTGACGACTTATATGTAACTGCAGTCGGCTCGGTTATGACATTAAAGAATGCAGAAGAAATCCTCGACAGGGGATTAGTTGATTTTGTGGCGATGGCTCGCCCTTTTATAGCCGATCCAGAATTTATGAGAAAAACGGCACTTGGCAAAGTCGAAGATGTACGTCCTTGTGTACGCTGTAATACTTGCTGTGGACGTTCAGCATTCTTCAAGAAGACACGTTGTTCGGTCAATCCGATGAATGGACGTGAAACAAAATATCTTGGCGGTAGAATTCCCAAGGCTGAAGTCAAGAAAAAAGTAGTCATTGTTGGTGGTGGACCAGCGGGAATGCAGGCTGCACTGACTGCTACAGAAAGAGGACATGATGTAACCCTTTATGAGAAGGACGATAAATTAGGAGGAACCTTAAACCACGCCACCGATCTTGAGTTTAAAAAAGACCTACGCAACTATTTGGAGTGGATTGTTCGGCAGACGTTACAGTGTGGAGTGAACATTAAGCTAAATACCGAAGTGACCGCTGAAATCATAAAAGCAGACAAACCCGATACATTGATTATTGCTGTGGGGGCAACACCGCTGATTCCAAATGTTCCTGGAATTCATAAGAGCCATGTTCATTGGGCTGGTGATGTAGACTGCAAAAGAGTGGAAGCAGGACAAAAGGTGATTGTTGTTGGTGGCGGACTGACAGGAGCAGAATCTGCATTGGCATTGGCGATGGAAGGGAAAGATGTTACGTTATTAGAAATGCAGGGCCCAGAAGCTCTTTTAAACGGTTCTTCGTTGATTAATAAATTTGCCCTGCAATCGTTGCTGATGAAACATCATGTAAAAGTTATAACCAATACGAAATTAGAAGAAGTTACAGATAAGGGCATAAAAACGATTAACTCGAAATTTCAGTGGAAGGATTTTGAGGCAGACACAGTTGCTTTGGCATTGGGAATGAGCTCACGCAAAGACAAGGTTACTGAACTTAGACATTTAATACCGGAGACTGAAGTATATGTAATTGGCGACTGCAAGGAAATTGGTAATGTGTATTCAGCAGTTCATGCCGGTTTTGATGTGGCAGTAGAAATCTAAAAGAGATAGTAAAATTTAAAAATAGAAGAGGAGTAAATATGAAAATTTTAGCAGTTACAGCAGGTCGAAAAAATGGTAATGGTGAAATTTTGGCGAAAGCAGCGCTAATGAGGGCCGAGGAGTTAGGGGCAGAAGTTAAGATGATTAACCTTCATGATTACAATATTAAGCCTTGCTCTGGTTGTGAGGCGTGTACGGTAAAGTTCACTCAGCTGGGCGAAGCTCCAGAATGTATATATAAGGATAAAGATGATATGGATTCCATTATGAAGGAATGGTTAGCAGCCGATGGTGTTATCCTGGCTGTACCAGCTTTTTCCTTCATGCCATCAGGACTGTATAGAGTCTTTACTGACCGTCATTTGGCCTATGAGCCTAACTTTCATAAACAAGTAGGCAATCGTGATTACTTTAAACATCGAGTGGGAGCCATTATTGGTAATGGTGGATCGACGCGCAGCTGGATGTCACTTACGCTGGAAAGTATCAATATCACCTTGTTGGCTCAAGACATTAAGGTTGTAGATCAAATTATGATCAACCGTGCCCCAAGACCTGGGCAGATACTCCTCGATGATGAATCATTGCAGAGAGCGACGCAATTGGGTGAAAATGTTGTTAAGGGAATTCAAAATTATGATAACGTATCATTTCTTGGCGATGAGGGCTTAGGCTGGTGTCCTGTTTGCCATTCTAATATTTTGTCATTAGGGCAACCACACTGGAATGATGCTGGTTTTACCATCGAGTGCCCCATCTGTCACTGTGGCGGCGATATAGAGAAAGATGAGAACGGAAAGTGGAAGTTTGTAATCGAAAAAGATGGCGATCGAAAATCCATGTTGAATGGCAGTGGTGCGAAAGATCACTTTTTTGAAATACAAGACACCATGAAAACGTATTTTAATAATATCGGCATGATTGAAGAAAAACGCAAAAAATACAGTGATTATAAACCGGCTAGGCTAAAAATCGAAAAGTAAGCCCAAAAAAAGGATAGTGGCTTTCTAATAGAGCTGCTTTATAAAGGAGGAGGTACTTTTCATGGTGAGTCTATTAAAAGAATTAACTGCTGAGGAAAAAGCCAAACCGTATTCTAAATATTATTATCGACAGCCCAGTCCTCCAGATTCTGAGACNCTTGATTTATTACAACCAGAAAAACCGATTGATGCTACAACAGCGTTAGCAATTGAGAATATTAACGATCTTTTACAGCCAGGTTATCTAGAAACCGAAACAGGTTACTGTGTGTTGCCCAATGGAGCGGGTTATGTGGCAGTAAATAACAAAATGCCTGGAGTTACTGTTGAGATGGTTAACTGGTGGTTTGCGTGGCATAGCTTAGAAGACTTGCGTTATAAAATTTGGTGGCCTGAGGGGCATTATGGTATTTCTATCAGTGATGAAGCTAGAAAAAAAGTACTAGATTCAACTATTCCGCTGAAGCAAAAATCTGAGGGCATAACTCATTATGTGATAGAAGATGCGGGTGGCGGGGCAGAAAATATCTCGATTCATTTTTTAGTTCCTGAGGATGCTGGTTTTGACACGAAGGGCTTTAACTCGTCTAATGTTGGTGCGATATTTGTGGCAAATGGTCTTTCATCACGAGTCGGAACGCCTAGTGATGCGCCTAAAATTCCCTCGGTCATGTGCCATTTTGTTCGTGACATTCCTGGAGGAATAGAGTTTCGGTCACGTTTCTGGATGGGATATCAAATGGTTGATCAAAAGCCTAAGTTACTCTTGCCGCCTGGTATAAGAGTTCCCGATGTAGTGCCTTTTGGTTTAGCGATGCACTGCGCCTTAGAATATGCTAATCTTCGTGCTATTTTGCCGCAAGTGTATCAGGAGCAACAGGAGAGTTTTGTAGACTAACATCTCTACCAGCACAGGCTGAGAGTGCTCGGTATTTTGTCGTAAGATTGTTGCTGGGGTTAAAAATATACATAATACTGTAAGTTTCGGTAACAATACCAGAGAAGTAGGATTAGTAAAATAATCACTACTTCTTTTAGTTATTCGTTATGTTTATGCAAGAGTAGTACTTAATTCTCCTATTATGAAGGAAGACTAGCTGGTCAGTTTATGTTATAATGAATTGGTACATAATAAGTTTATACTGCATTATTTTGCGAAAGGTGGTTATGCAAATGTATCATAAGAGCATAAAAAGCTTGCTAGCCATGAGTTTGCTTATCCTAGTGCTACTGGTTGCAGGATGCGACAGTTCAAAATCAAGCGAATCCCGTGTACCTGGACTTACTGCGGAGTCGACAGTGAAGAACTTTTTTGAAGCAGCTAAAAATGATCATATAAATGAAGCGTCGTCTTATGTGTCTCCTGTTTCTAAATCAGATCCCCAGACAGTAATAAAATTCATGACGGGGCAAACTGGAGTCGATGAAATAAAGAATTTTGATATATTTTCAATTGTGCAAGTCGCTCAACAGGGTAATTATTCGGCAGTTGTTGCAACAATACAGAATCNAAAGGGCTTTAAAATTGTGAAGCCTGTTGGTTTGGAAAAAATTAAGGGGCAGTGGTATATTGTGGATGTTGATCAAATTTACACAAATTCAAAATATAAAGTGTTGCAGGGATTGTTAAGTAATATATAGAAATAATAAGCTCTGGTAAAGTATTAAATACTTATACCAGAGCTTTTTGTATAAAAAAATGAAAGTTTAGCTTTTCACCGTGGATTATTTTTAGTATAGTTATAACAGGTCGATAAAAGTCGAAAGAAGGCGAGGTACTACCTTGAACGAATTACTGCTCATTATTGTTTCAGTATCCATAGGCGCAGTCGGGCAAATTGCCTTTAAATATGGTGCAATGCAGATGGTACAAAATCCAGGAAATACGCTTCTAGATCAAATTAAATGGCCCATCGTCCTTGGACTATCCTTATATGGTTTGAGTACAATATTATGGATTATGGCGCTCAAAAAAGTTGAACTAAGTTATGCCTATCCCATGGTGAGTTTAGGTTACGTCTTTGTTTTTATTGCTTCATATTTTCTCTTTCATGAAGCGATCAGTTGGCTCCGCATAGGTGGCGTCGTGCTGATTTTGGCGGGCATTGTCCTTGTTGCCAAGTCATAGGTGTCTGGTAGAGACCTTAATAGATAGTCCCTTCGAGTTAAGTAGTTTTACAAATGAAAGGATTGAAAAAATGAATAGTAAAAGAATAACTTCATTATTGGCTTTTTTATTGTTAGTAGTCATCAATGTATCTGGCTATGCTCAAACCATCATGTATGTTCCCTTTGATAACCGCCCAGTGAGTCTTGATTATGAGATGGACACTGTAACAAAAGGTGGCTTTGAGATGCTGGTACCTCCAGAAGATCTTTTAGCCAACCGAACGAAGAGTGCTAATCCAGAGGTTTTGTGGCAATGGGTATTTGACCATGCCTATGAAACGGATGCTATCGTAGTATCGGCAGATGCCCTAGTTTATGGGGGACTTGTTGGTTCTAGGACTCATAGTTTCAACGACGATGTGCTGCTCTCCCGGACTAAAAACTTTGAAAAATTAAAAGAAATGAATCCATCAGCGCGTATTTATGTATTTAGTACCATTATGCGGAGTCCTCATGCATCAGTTGGTGGAGTGGAACCGCCTTACTATGAGACATATGGACCAGCTATTTTCCAAATCAATGCACTTAATGATAAACTGGAATTACAGGGATTAAAACCACAAGAAGCACAAGAACTTAAGAAGTTGACCGCTGAAGTACCAAAAGAAGCATTAGATGACTGGTACACCAGGCGTGAGAAAAACTTTAAAGTTAATGTACAATTAGCCAATGAAGCTAAAAAAGATATCTTTGCTTATTTACTCATCGGGCGTGATGATGCTTCACCATTTTCACGGTCCCACCAGGAATCCCGATGGTTAAGTAAGGAAACTGGCAGTTTACCTGCAAGTAAATATCTATCATTCCCAGGTGCTGACCAATTAGGCATGGTCCTTTTGGCGAGAGCATCCAATGATTTGAATTTTAAAATACCTTCTATTGCGATTGAATACACAAAAGGTGTAGGCGACAAGACTATCCCTTCCTATGAAGATGTTGCAATTGGAGAAACAGTTCGAAATCATATTGTTGCTGTAGGTGGTGTACCTTTATTATCAGATAAAATGGCTGATATGATTTTGGCAGTTCATACGCCAGTTGATGGCTGGACAAGAGAAGCAGGAGGAGGAGCCAATCCTCAAGAAACTAATCCACAGACCGTTGCCTTTGTACAAGAAATAAAGTCTAAATTGGATGCTAACAATAAAGTGGCAGTGGCTGATATTGCTTTTGCCAATGGCTCAGATAATTCATTCATGACCGAGATGACAAAAAATAAGCTGATTCCTAAGCTTGAATCTTATTCTGGCTGGAATACAGCTAGTAATACAATTGGTTATACAATCGGCCAGGCTGTATTTGCACAAAATATGACCGTACCCGATAAAAATTCCTTGCTAGCTGTTCGCTTATTGGATGATTGGGCTTATCAGGCTAACATACGTAGTAATTTGTATAAAAATGTATTAGCTCCTCAAGGTCATAGTGATGTGCAATTGAATGAGCTAGCGCCAACACTGGTAACAGAAACAGAACAACAAATGAAAGCTTTTGCAACGAAAAATGAAGAATGGTTCCCTATGCANAAATTAGATGTATCATTTCCTTGGAATAGGATGTTTGAGGTCAAGGTTAAAGTGCAGTAAAGACTGCTAAATACAAAAAGAACCACTCCTTGGATTAGGAGTGGTTCTTTTGTATTTANACTATTATACTGTACCCTAAATATTGTAAGGNATTATGCCAAATCGTCTTGGTCCGTCATAATGAACGGTCCATCTTTCATTATTGCAATTGTATGTTCATATTGGGTAGAGAGTTTACCATCGACGGTTCTTGCCGTCCAGCCATTCTCATCAATTTTACATTGCCATTTCCCTACATTCACCATTGGCTCGATGGTGATGACCATACCTTCCCTCAATTTGACGCCTTTACCAGGGGTACCATAATTGAGGACAGCAGGGTCTTCATGCATGCTCCGTCCGATACCATGACCGGTAAATTCTCTGACAACGGAGAAACCTTCAACTTCAACATGCTTTTGTATTGCGTGACCAATATCTCCTAAACGNTTTCCAACTTGCGCTTGTTCAATCCCTTTATACATGGATTCTTTAGCGATTTTCATTAAATGGGTTGCCTCATCGGAAACGTTACCGACGGCATAACTCCAAGCGGAATCAGCAAGACCACCATTTAAGTTCACAACCATATCAATGGTTACGATATCGCCGTCTTTAAGAGGTTTCTTATTGGGAAAACCATGGCAAATCTCATCGTTAACAGAGGCGCACGTAGCATACTGATAGCCTTGATAGCCTTTTTGTTCAGGTGTAGCACCACATTTAGCTAAATATTGTTCAACAAAGTGATCAATTGCATAGGTGCTAATACCTGGATGAATCATCTTTTGAATTTCTTTATGGCAAGCAGCTAATATTTTACCTGCCTCATGCATCATGGTAAGTTCCCGTTCGCTTTTAAATATAATCATGTTTAATATTCTCCTTAATTAGTTGAAGTCTTATATTCGATAGTATAATTATAATCCCATAAGCCAAGGAATGTAAAATGGGGCAATGAATGAAATGAAAATTGCCGACAGGGCCATAGCGACTCCAGCCATTGCTCCTTGAGTTTGCCCTTCCTGCATGATGGTAGCTGTGCCTTGACCATGGGAAGTCACACCCATAGCGAGCCCTCTAGCGATAGGGTTATCTATTTTACAAAGGGAAAGGAAACTTGCACCAATCATTGAACCGAATGTGCCTGTAAAAACTACGAAGGCCACTGTAATGGCTGGGTCACCACCGGTATGGAGGGCGATTTCCACAGCAATAGGGGCCGTTATGGATTTAGGAGCAATAGATGCAATGATCATGGAATCGAGACCACTGAGTTTGGCGAGGATCACGGCGGTGGTTAAAGTAGCTATAGCACCACTGGCTATACCAATAAGTATGGGGACGAATGAGTCACGCAGAATATGCCTGTTTAGATAAAGAGGCAATGCGAGTGCAACAGTAGCAGGCCCAAGTAAAAAGGTCATAATATCTTTACCAGGCTTATACTGTTCAAATGTGATCCCTGAAAAATGCAGGATAAGAATGATGGCAGTTGTACTGAGTAATAAAGGGGTTAACAGTGCATTGTTTATCTTCAAATAGATCTTTCGGCTAATGAAGTACATGACAACAGTGATGATAATAGTAAAAGAAGTCATTGCTGTGCTTTGCAAGTTAGTTCACTCCTTTTTCCACCTGACGGGATTTGAGAAGCTGCTGAACGATTCCGCCTGTTGTGAGTAGTGCTACTAAAATACTAACAACTAAGGGGAGAAACAGGAGAGAACCTTTTTGCATAAACAAATCACCCCATTGCATGAGTTCGACAGCAAGAGGAATAAAGAAAAAAGAGAGATGCTTAAGCAGGGGATTTGCTGCTGCTGATAACCATTCTTCTTTAATGACTCCAGTAGACAAGAGGGTAAATAGGATGATCATGCCTAGAACAGTACCTGGGATTGGTAACTGTAATAGAAAGACAATCCATGTACTCAGGTAATATATAACCCATAGTAAGAAAACCTGAACAATAATTTTTAGAGCATTTTTCAAAAGGTCACCTCTTTATAATAATATGCAACATGAACTAGTAGTTATATTATAAGGCAAATTAATATAAAAAGAAAATAATTATGGGAAGTTGCTTTTTATATCCATTTAAGGTACCTTTGATAAATAAGTTGAGTCACCTTTGAAAAGCATAACAACATATAAGATAGAGTATGTTAAAAAGATCGTGTTGTTCGTCTTTTGATAGAATAGGGATGAAGTAGAATTTTTCGAGGAGAAATAAAACATGCAATTTTTAAATCGATATATGGGCAAATATGTGATGTCATTTTGCCTTGCTGTCTTTTTTGTAATGTGCGAGGCCGGATGTGATTTGTTACTGCCTACGATCATGTCTCAAATGATCGATACCGGTGTTGCCAATAAGCAAATTGATTATGTACTCTATATGGGAAGTCTCATGTTATTGATTACCGCACTGGGATCTGTAGCAGCCACCGCCCGTAATATTATATCAAGTCATGTCTCACAAAAATTTGGGGCCGAGCTGCGATCAGATTTATATAAAAAAATTCAAACCCTTTCCTTTGCAACGATAGACCGATTTGATCGAGCAACCTTAGTGACTCGGTTAACCAATGATGTGACACAAGTACAAAATCTTGTAAATGGAATGATGAGGATTTTTATCAAAGCACCATTGCTTTGTATTGGAAGTTTGATCATGGCGATGCGTCTCAATGCTCATTTGGTCATCGTATTAGGGGTAGTTGTTCCCGTTGCTGGAATTTTAATCTTGCTAAATATGAGGATTGGGCTGCCCTTCTTTTTTAGAGTTCAGCAAGCACTTGATAGAGTCAATAGCGTCATGAGAGAGTACCTATCGGGAATTAGGGTAGTAAAGGCCTTTAACCGGTTTGACTATGAAGTGTCGAAATTCGCTGCAGTGAATACAGCGTTGGAGTCTATTTCTGTGACTGCCATGCGAATTATGGCTGTATTTAGCCCAGGTATGATGATGATTATAAATTTAGGGATAGTTGCCGTACTTTGGCTGGGGGGATTGAAAGTTAACACTGGAGAAATGCAGGCGGGACAAATTATTGCTTTTATTAATTATATGACACAAATGTTGTTCGCCCTCATGCTCATGGCTGCAGTGTTCAATATGTTTGTGAAAGCGAGAGCTTCAGCCCAGCGTATTGGTGAAGTATTTTTCCAGGACAGCAACATGACCTGGGTGGCTCATCCGGTGAATGCTACAAATATAAAAGGGCGAGTGGATTTTGAGAATGTATCCTTTTCTTATGAGGGGCCACTGGGAGTGCCTGTACTCAAGAATATTAATCTAACTTGTATGCCTGGTGAAACTGTTGGAATTATAGGATCAACGGGTTCGGGGAAGAGTAGTTTGGTAGGCCTTATCCCGCGATTTTACGATGTAACATCTGGTTGTCTCAGAATAAATGGTGAAGATGTGAGAAATATTGAGCCTAAGAGGGTAAGGGAGAAGATCGCAGTCGTTCCCCAAAAGACAGTTCTCTTCACGGGTACTGTGATTGATAATATACGATGGGGCAAAGAAGACGCTACCTTAGAAGAAATTAAAAGGGCCGCAATGATAGCCCAGGCTCATGATTTTATTTCAACATCTCCTGAAGGTTACCTAACAGACGTTGGACAGGGTGGTGTTAATTTTTCGGGCGGGCAAAAGCAACGATTATCCATTGCCAGGGCGTTGGTTAAAAATCCTGAGATTCTTATTCTCGATGATTCTACCAGTGCGGTGGACGTAGCTACTGAGGCAAAGATCAAAATCTCTTTACAGAAGTATGCCAAGGATATTACTTGCATTATCATTGCGCAGCGAATGACCTCAGTGATTGATGCTGATAAAATAGTCGTCCTGGATTATGGCGAGATTGTTGGCATGGGTAAACATGATGAACTCATCAAGTCTTGTAAAGTGTATCAAGAAATAGTTAAGTCACAGGTAAGTAAGGAGATGTAGTTCTATGTCCCAGGAAAGTGAGCAATCTAAGACCAATAAAGGACAATCAGGCAATACAAACATAAATAACTTAGGAACATCCCGGCGTAGCTTTAGCAGTCATCGAGCCAGGGAACCTGTTATTAAAGCAAAAAACTTTAGAGGGACTCTCAGCAGACTGTGGCATTACTTTGGTAAGGAACAGAACTCGTTAGGGGCTATTTTTATTGTTATTTTAATTGATTCCTTACTGACACTGTTAGTTCCCTATTTAATCGGGAAGTCAATTGATACGATGTCAATGAATAATGGCTCGGTTAATTTAGGGATATTAGAAAAACTGGTATTATCATTGGCAGTCGTATATATTGCAGATGGGGTACTGACTTTTTTTCAAGGATGGCTGATGGCTAGTGTTTCTCAACGAATGGTTATGAATCTTCGACGGGGGTTATTTGAAAAACTGCAGAAGCTTCCCATTGTTTTCTTTGACAGTCATTCTCATGGGGAAGTGATGAGCCGATTGTCCAACGATATCGATAACGTAAGTGGCACAATATCCTACTCCACAACACAATTAATGTCAGGTCTAATTATGATTATTGGTTCTCTAGGAATGATGATTCTACTAAGTCCCTTACTTACAATCGTCAGTTTAATAACAGTCCCATTAGTAGGCTTACTAGCTCGGATGATTGGGAATAAAACCAAGGATTTATTTAAAGAACAGCAGGTACAACTTGGGAAATTAAATAGTCATGTTGAGGAAACAATTACTGGAATACAAGTGATAAAAGCTTTTAATCATGAGGATAAGGTTATTGCAGAATTTAATGCAGTGAATTCCAAGCTCAGTGCAGTGGGATTGCAGGCTCAAATTTGGTCAGGTTTCCTCATGCCACTCACCAATGTCATTAATAATATTGGCTTTGCCCTGATTGCCATTATTGGCGGCATTTTAGCAATTAAAAGTTTAATAACCATTGGTATTATAGCTAGTTTTATCAGCTATTCAAGACAATTCTCAAGGCCACTCAATGATTTAGCGAATATATTTAATATGTTGCAGTCTGGTGTGGCTGGCGCTGAACGAGTATTTGAAGTTCTTGATGAGCAAGAAGAACCCCTAGATTTACCCCATGCAATTGTACTCGAAAAATCCATAGGACATGTAGTCTTTGAAAATGTTAGTTTTGGTTATCGACCAGATGTAGAGATATTGAAGAATGTAAGTTTTGAATCAAGGGCAGGCAGTAGCACCGCCCTTGTTGGCCCCACGGGGGCGGGTAAGACTACGATTGTGAATCTGGTGACTCGATTCTATGATGTAACAAGTGGTAAAATTTTAATTGATGGTAGAGATATTAGAGAATATACGAGGAAAAGCTTACGTAGTTGTTTTGGTATCGTATTGCAGGATGCTTATCTATTTTCAGGTACTATTAGGGAAAATATAAAATATGGTAAGCCCGATGCTACAGATGAAGAAATGGAATTAGCGGCAACAAGGGCTAATGCGGAGCCTTTTATTAAGCATCTCCCTAAACAATACGATACAATGCTATCAGAGAATGGTGGCAATCTAAGTCAAGGGCAAAGGCAATTATTGGCCATTGCACGGGTTATTTTAGTTAAGCCTGCGATACTGATTTTAGATGAAGCCACAAGTAGTATTGATACTCGTACAGAGCTACATATACAGGACGCATTGGGACACATTATGCAGGGGCGAACTAGTTTCATCATTGCTCATCGCTTGAATACCATTCGCCATGCAGATACAATTATGGTTATAGAACATGGTGAAATTATAGAGAAAGGCAATCATGATGATCTACTGCAAAAGCAAGAAAGATACTACAATATGTTTTCTAACCAGTTTAAAAACAGGAAGACAATAATTGAATAAATTACCCTACCAGGCGCATTTTGGTTAATTAACGGCATCATGAAACACTTAACATTTGTAGACTATTGTTGGGATCTTCGATATAATACAAAGTGTATCAATAGGATGGCTTTGTAAGGTAATGAGAAATGCGTAAGTCAAGTATTGATGTTAAAAGACGTTGTTTGGCGTTAAAGGAGTGATTTATAATGATTTTTGGGTTTATAATTGGGATTGTGATTGCATATCTTCTCACGTTAATTCAAGTTGACCAGAACATAATGTCCGGCGTGAGAGACGTTTTAAAAGTTGATATTGGTACTAGTGGGTATTATCTGATGATGGGGATATTGGGAGGAATTTCACTGGACATAATTGGAGGGATTTTTTATGGAATTATTGTGGCCTTCCTTTTCACCTTTGTTAATTTAGACCATATCATTATACAAGGTGTGAAGGAATGGTTTAAATATGATATGGGAATGGGTACGTACTACTTGCTGTTTNCAGTCATTGGCGCAGCAATGAGCTTCCTCACAACTGTGAGAATGTTTTTCANACCAATATATTCTATGGGACGAAGGAAAGGGTAGTAGTAACTACCAATAGTAATTTGTATTTATACAGAATCATAAGATATAAGTATTACGAGCCGCAGAGGCGCAGAGTAAGCAGAGCGTTTATAATAAGCTTTTCTCTGTGTTCTCTGCGTCTCTGTAATTGAAATCATCCCACTATTTGTTTTAAAGGATGCATATGCTTTTCTTGTATACAGTGTAGTAGTAATCAGTATATAATGTTTTAAGAATATAAGTTTAAAGTGAGGTGAAGGCGTGGAACAGTTCATTCAATTTTTTCAATATTATGGCGCAGCTGGATTATTTGTTGTTTCCTTTATTGAATCATTTATTTCGCCAATATTGCCTGACTTAATATTGATTCCCATGGCCTTGTCTACGCCCGAAAAGGCAATTTATTATTCGTTGATTGCCACAGTAGCATCGGTGTTAGGTGGTATTATTGGTTATTTTATCGGTCAGCGCCTAGGGCTCCCTGTCTTAGAAAAATATGCATCAGCCAAGCATGTGGAAACCATTCATAATTGGTTAGGGAAATACGGCGGTTGGGCGATTTTTATTGCGGCTCTTGCACCAATTCCTTATAAATTTGTGAGCATTAGTGCTGGCGTATTTCGTGTGAATATGTTTGTTTTTTTATTAGCGTCTTTATTCGGCCGGGGGAAAAGATTTTTACTAGAAGGTATTCTTATTTTTTATTATGGACCTAAGGCCGTTGAACTTATAAAAAATTATTCCAACAGCTTTATCATAGGTTTCGTTGGGATTGCTGTGATTGCTCTTATTACGATGATTACCATGAGATTAAAGAAAAAGAAACCAATAAGAGAATTAAGCTGACACGGGGTATGACAAAAAGACTTGGCTTAGGCCAAGTCTTCTTTCATAACCAAGATTTTAGGCCTGTTGAACCCCTAAGACACAATGCCTCCAGCGATTGACACAAAGGGACGTCGTTTCGGAGCAAAAATATTGAAATACGAAGACTCGAAGGTATGAAGATAAAAAGTTGGAGAACGTATCTCCATGACCTTTCTTCATACTCTTCTCATCTACGTGTTTAACGTGTCTTTACCCTCTGCGGTAAAGCAGTCTTATGTTTTAAACTTTTACATTCTCTTTACATACAATATAAGATCCAAGGTTTTTAAACCACAGGCTTTTGCTTTCCAGTGCCGTTATTGCCTTAAGAACATGGGCCTCAGCGACGCTCCCTTCCATGTCCATGAAAAAGATATACTCCCCGAGTTCAGTACGAGCCGGGCGTGATTCAATTCTAACTAAATTCACATTGTTGCGTACTAATTCTTGTAGTAGTTGAAATAAACTACCGGGCTTATCCCCTTTGATTCTACAGACAATGGAGGTTTTCCAATAACCCTCACGATATGTGGCAGACTTAGCCTTAAGAATAACAAAGCGTGTGCAATTGTGGGGATGATCTTGGATGTTAGACGCTACAATATTCATATCATAGATCTTACTAGCAGTTAGGTTGGCAATTGCCGCATAATTTTTTGCCCCGTCAAATACGATGTGGGCTGCTTGTGCAGTGCTATCAACAGCTTCGATCTTAGCGTGAGGATAATGATGAGTAAGGTAGTGCCGACATTGGGCTAAGGCCTGTGGATGGGAGACGATTGTCTGAATATCTGTACCGAGGGATTTGGTCAGTAAATGATGGCGGATTGGCCAGACTATTTCTTTCACAATGGATAAATTTACTTCATGGGCCAAGGTATCCAGGGTAATATTGACAGAACCTTCGAGGGAATTTTCAATTGGCACAATACATTCAGCAACGTCACCTTTGGCGGTAGCGCGAATACAGGCGTAGATAGTTGAATAGGGCTTGGAAAGCCATTGGTCTTGGGGATAATAGCATGAACAAACGTCTTCGCTGTGTGTGCCACGGGGGCCAAGATAACCAACGAGATCTTTTGTAGTCATTGATTCACATCCTCAGGTAAAAAAGAAAAGCGCGTAGTGTTTTTCTTTTCATAGTTCGCATTAATTTCAATTATTAATGGCAAGTTTAACACGAAGGTGTTAACTATTCAACAGTTATTTGCTCTGATAAATAAAAAATGCGTAAAGTGTAAGAATACGTTGACTGTAAAAAGACATTTGTGTTATAATCACTACAAGTTAATTCGGATGAATAGCAATGATCAGGACGAGTAAATATGTAGATTCTAGTTCAGCGAGTCGGTGACCGGGTAACCGGAGGTGAGATGACCGGCCTAGAGAGCATAGTGAATGGACCTGTGAGCTGTCCCCCAAACGCCTTTCGGGCAAGTAGGTTGGATCGGTTGCCACCGTTACTGGGCTAGGATATCGGATTGTTTTCCCGTATCTGAATTGAGATAGAAAGCATAGCTTTCTGAATTAGGGTGGTATCGCGAACCATTTCGCCCCTTTAAAGGGTGAAGTGGTTCTTTTTGCGTTGAAAAAAATAAGGAGAAGGAGGATCATCATGTTAAAGGATTTAATTGCCCAAGTCATAGCCGGTCAGGATCTCTCTCAAAGTCAAGCCCAGCAGGCAATGGAAACAATCATGTCAGGCCAGGCTGGTGATATTCAAATTAGTGCATTGTTGACCGCTTTACGGATGAAAGGGGAAACAAGTGTTGAAATTACGGGGTTTGCTCAGACGATGCGAGATTATGCAGTGAAAATTAATTGTGAAAATGATCATTTAATTGATACGTGCGGTACAGGTGGAGATAAAAAAGGCACGTTTAATGTTTCCACAACAGTTGCTTTTGTCTTGGCTGGTGCGGGCCTGACAGTGGCGAAACATGGTAACAGAGGCGTATCGAGTTCATGTGGTAGTGCTGATGTGCTGAGCGCTTTGGGTATTGATGTGAATTTGCCACCAGAAGCAGTGGCGGAGATGATTAAAGACCAGAGTATTGGCTTTTTGTATGCTCCTACTTTTCATAAGGCCATGAAATATGCATCTAAGCCACGCCAAGAATTAGGATTTCGGACAATATTCAATTTGCTCGGGCCATTAACTAATCCAGCCAATGCTCACTGTCAATTGATTGGTGTATATGAACCCGCCTTAACCCAGAAGATTGGAGAAGCGTTGCAAGGCCTCGGTGTACGGCGTGCAATGGTCGTGCATAGTCTTGACGGCATGGATGAAATTTCTACATTTGCACCGACCCAGGTTACCGAAGTTAGAAATGATGAAATTCGATCTTATATAATTGATCCTAGCCACTACGGTTTTACTAGTGATATAGAGTCGGATTATTTGGGTGGTACGCCTGAAGAAAATGCGGAGATTTTGATCGGTGTTCTCAAAGGGCAGTTGGGCGTCAAACGTGATATTGTACTCATTAATGCAGCTGCGGGTTTACTAGTTGCTGATCGAGTTGAGTCCTTAGAAGAAGGAATACTCTTAGCAGCAAGGAGCATTGATAGTGGTGCGGCTTTGGCCAAATTAGAAGCATTGCGTAGTGCTAGTAATGGCTATATGGCCTCTTAATATTATGCTAACTATTGTTGGTCTGTGGAGGAGGGTATATAGGGCGTCGCTTGCTTCCTGCGTAACGCCACTCAACCTTAAAAATAATTAAACTTCTCTAGAAGGAGGAATTCTTATTATCATAAAAGTTTGCGGAATAACTGACCTACCAGCCGCGGAGGCCGCACGAGAGTATGGTGCTGATTTAATGGGGTTTGTTTTTGCTGAGAGTCGTCGACGTATTAGCGTGGAAGCAGCTGAAAAAATTGCCTGTCAGGTGGGCGGTATTGGCAAAGTTGGGGTATTTGTGAATGCTCCTTTGGGTGAGGTGCAGGATATCGCGAAACGTTGTAAATTAGATTTTGTACAGTTACACGGTAATGAATCCCCAGAGTATTGCCGATTAGTCAAGGTTCCCGTGATCAAGGCAGTGCGTGTCGGGGCAGACTTCGATCCTATAAAGATTGCGGATTATGATGTGGAGTGGCTATTGTTTGATAGCTTTGTTGCTGGTCAGCGAGGGGGAACAGGGATAACTTTTGATTGGCAACAAGCTCAAGTAATAAGGCAACAGATCAAAACACCCTTGTTTGTGGCTGGTGGTCTGACGGCAGAGAATGTGGGAGAGGCCATTCGGATCTTGTCTCCTGAAGGTTTGGATGTGTCAGGTGGAGTGGAGACGAATGGGATTAAAGATTTTGAAAAAATTAAGCAATTTTTAATGACTGCACGTCAGGCAAAAGGTGGTATAGAGAGATGCTAAAAAAAATTACAGATAAAAAACGTCTGACTGTGGCAGATGATAAAGAGCGAAAACCACTAGCGGATTTATTAAAAGAAATAACACCAGGTACCTTTTCTTTTAGCAAGGCCATACGCCAGTCGGAGTGGACGTTAATTGCTGAATGCAAACTGGTTTCCCCAGCTAAGGGGCAGCTGTGTACGGATTATTCAGTGCCTGAGCTGGCGCAAATTTATACAGCCAATGGTGCTACTGCGCTGTCGGTTCATACGGATGAACATTTTTGTGGTCGGTTAGGAGATATTGCTGCTGTTAGAGCCGTTACGACCGTACCCATTTTACGCAAGGACTTTATTATTGATGAATATCAAATTTATGAGGCCCGCGTGGCAGGGGCTGATGCCGTGTTATTGATTGTCAATATTTTAGCAGATGATGAGTTGCAAAGGTATTTGGACATAACCCATGAGCTAGGCATGGACGCCTTGGTTGAAGTTCATTCCTTAGAAGAATTACAGCGGGTACAACAAACGTCAGCCCTATTGCTTGGGATTAATAATCGTAATCTAGAAACATTTGTGACGGATGTACAAAATACATTTGATCTACTACCCTTTTGTGATGGAAAACGCCTCTTGATTAGTGAGAGTGGTGTGAGTAGTAGAGGGGAGGCCGATTCCTTGCAGGTAGCAGGTGTACGGGGAATATTAGTGGGTGAAGGCTTGGTCAAGGCGACGGATATTGCCGCTAAGACACGAGAACTAGCAAAAAGAAATCAGATAAATGGAGGGAAATAATATGCCTAATAAAAATGGACGTTTTGGTGATTATGGCGGACAGTTTGTGCCGGAGACGGTAATGCCCGCCTTACTAGAATTGGAAGCATCTTATAATAAGCTTAAAATAGATCCTGAGTTCCAAAGTGAAGTAACATCATATTTGCGAGAATATGCTGGTCGCCCTACAAGGTTGTATTTTGCCAAAAATCTGACGGAGCATTATGGTGGAGGAAAAATCTATTTAAAACGGGAAGATTTACTTCATACTGGTGCGCATAAAATTAATAATGCCTTAGGTCAGGCAATCTTGGCAAAGCGCATGGGGAAAACACGGATTGTAGCTGAGACAGGAGCTGGTCAACATGGGGTAGCCTGTGCAACGGTTGCGGCCTTATTTGGATTGGAGTGCCGGGTCTTTATGGGGGAAGAAGATATTGAACGTCAGGCTCTGAATGTTTTTCGTATGAGGCTACTCGGAACGGAAGTCATACCAGTGACCAGTGGTACAGGTACTCTAAAAGATGCAACCAGTGAGGCCATTCGTTATTGGGTAACCAATGTGGAAGATACTCATTACATCATTGGTTCGGTGGTTGGTCCTCACCCTTATCCTATGATGGTTAGAGATTTTCAAGCCATTATTGGTCAGGAAGTGGAGAGCCAGATTCATGAGATAACAGGGGGCAAGCTCACTCATATTGTGGCTTGCGTCGGCGGTGGCAGTAATGCCATGGGAATTTTTTATCAGTTCCGTAATAATAAAGAGATTGTTAAAATTG
>JGI24143J45723_1000142_pt1 | contig 37334 bp, 29 predicted proteins | sample BarGraIncu00432A_FD_45723 | JGI IMG/M metagenome (IMG submission 45723) | reverse complement strand
AAAGCCTCGTCACCTCCTTTAAACTCATTGACGGTCGGCTGTTTAACGTATCTCTTTACCAGACCAAGGCGGGCAATTATTTCTTTATCGATATCCACCATATGATCTGTGACGAAACCTCGCTGGCCATCCTGCTACAGGACATCAACAAAGCTTATGCCGGGGAAAAGCTTGCATCTGAAACCTATACTGGTTTTGAAGCGGCCCTTGACGAGCAGAAGAACCGGGCCTCGGAGGCTTACACCCGGGCCAAAACCTATTACACCTCGATTTTTGAGGGCTGCGACACCCATTTTCTCCCCGGTCCAGACAAAAACGAGGCCACCCCGAGTCTGGGGGAAGTGACACTTATTCCTAATGATCTGGACGTTGCCACCGTTGCCGCCTATTGCAATGCGCAGAATATCACCCCTAACGCCTTTTTTGTGGGAATATTCGGCTATGTTTTAGCCCGGTACAACCGGAAAAACCACAGCGTGTTCACCACCATATCTAACGGCCGGAATAATTTCCGAACCGCCCGATCCACCGGGATGTACGTCAAAACCCTGCCGGTTTACTGCAATCTGGACATCAGTGCCGCCGAACTGCTCAGCGCCACGCAAAAACAGCTGATGGGCAGCATGGTTCACGACAGTTACTCCTTCGCCGAAATTAGCCAGGCCTTTGGGATCACTCCGGATATCCTCTTTGTTTACCAGGGGGAACATTTTGCCTGCGACACCATCGCCGGTCTGCCGGCTGAGCCCATCATAGTCAAAAGCGAAGATGCCAATGCCCCGATTACCGTGGTCATTTCAATCCAGGAGGGACAATTCCAGTTCGCGTCCTCCTTCCAGGGAGACCATTATGAAGACAGCTCCATCGATGCCCTCCTTGCCAATGTCGCCCTGGCTGCCCAACAGATGCTCAGCTGTGACGAGCTATCCCAGATCCAACTGCTTTTTGACGAGGAACGGGAAATGGTTGATGATCCCCGCTTCCAGAGCCAGACCTTTGTGGATCTTTTCTGCACGTCCGCCGAAAAATTTCCGGATCACATCGCCGTCAAGGATAAGAAAGGCAGTATCACCTATGCCCAACTGGATGCAGCCTCGGATGCCATGGCCCTGAAACTTCTAAGCGCGGGGGTGAAAAAAGAAGATTTTGTCGGAGTTCTTTCCGGACGCACCCGGGAATTCATTATCGGGGTGGTTGCCGTGATGAAGGCCGGCGGGGCTTATATTCCCCTGGATCCCGAATACCCGGTGGACCGGCTGCGCTACATGCTGGAAGATTCCAATGCCGGGATTCTCCTGCTGGTGGAAGACTATCAAGACCTGACCACGTTTTACCAAAAACAAACCATCATCCTGGAGGACATTACCCCGGAAGCGGTGCCGGTTCCGGACAAAAGCTGGGCGGCGGCCAAACCACTGCCTGAGGATCTGTCCTATATGATTTACACCTCCGGCTCCACCGGAAAACCCAAGGGCGTGATGATCTGCCACGGCAATTTGAACAACCTGATTCTCAATGAAACCCGCCATTATCAACTGAATGAAACCACCAACTGTGCCCAGTATTCCAGCTTCTGTTTTGACGCTTCAATACTGGGGATTTTCCCGGCGTTGGCAAACGGCTCATCCCTTTATCTCTTTGCCGAAGATGACCGGAAGGATGCGATCAAGGTTTGTGAGATTTTGAAAGACGAAGCCATTAACGTCTTGTTGATCCCCACCCAGATGGGCGAAATCATTATTGATCATCTGGTGGATGACTCCAGTCTCACCCATTTCATCGTTGGCGGGGAAAAACTGAAGCATTATTACGATCGCCCCTATATCGTGGTCAATGACTACGGCCCCACCGAAAGCACGGTAGCCACCACGACTTTTGAAGTAGACCGGGAATACAAAAATATCCCGATCGGGAAATCACTCATCAATGTGCGGTCCTACGTGGTCGATGAACAACTAAACCAGGTGCCGGTGGGTATGCCCGGTGAGCTCTGCCATGCCGGTCGACAGATTGCCCGGGGCTATCACAATCTGCCCGAAAAAACAGCCGCGGTCTTTGTTAAAAGCCCCTTTTCATTGGGAGCCGATGACCAGGTACTTTACCACACCGGGGACATGGTTCGCCGCCGGGGAGACGGCAATATCGAATACGCCGGACGCATCGATTCCCAGGTTAAAATAAGGGGCTACCGGATTGAACTGAGCGAAATTGAAGGCGCCATGAGCACCCAACCTGGCGTCGCCGAAGCTGCTGCCCATGTTTTGGAAAGCGGCGGCAACCAGTATATTGTCGGTTACTACACCAAGGCGGACGGCCCCATCGACCCCAAGGTCTGGCCGGCACTGCTGCTGTCAGTGCTGCCTGAATATATGATTCCGACCTTTTTTGTCCATCTGGATAAAATGCCGGTGACCCCAGGGGGCAAAATCGATAAAAAAGCCCTGCCCCATCCCGAAACCGGCCAGAAAACCGCCGACTATATGGCCCCGGAAAGCGATCTGGAGAAACAGCTGTGCGCTATTTTTGCCATAACCCTGGGGCTGGAAACGGTGAGCATCCGGGATGATTTCTTTGCCATCGACGGCACATCTATTTCAGCCACCAAGGTTGCCATGAAATGCATCACTCAGCAGATTCCCCTCGGCTATGCCGATATTTTTGACTATAAAACCGTCAAAAACCTGGCCGAATCCATCGAAAGACAGGTGGCTAGAACCGTTAATCCGTCGGAGCTCATCAAAAACTTTAATTACGAAGACCTGGCCCCGATTCTTCTAGAAAATAACGTTAGAAATCTCAATGGCATCCAAATCAATCAACTGGAAGACATTATTTTAACCGGAGCCACCGGATTTCTGGGGGTCCATATTCTTCGCGAATTCTTGGATCATTACGATGGCAAAGTAACCTGCTTTATCCGCAAGGGTAAGGCCAGTTCACTAGAACAGCGAATTAAAACGATGCTGGTTTACTATTTTGATAAGGATTATGAAGCCCTCTTCGGGCAACGGATTTTCTGTGTCGAAGGCGATATCACCAATCATGACAGTGTCCTGGCACTTGAGACAGTTGATGCCGGCACCGTCGTCAACTGCGCCGCCTGCGTCAAGCATTTTATCGCCGATGATACCCTGAAAAAAATTAATGTTCACGGGGTTGAAAATCTCATTGAACTGTGCAAAAAAACAGAAAAACAGTTGATCCAGATTTCCACCGTCAGTATTGCCGGTGAAGGTATCAACGGCACCCCCCCAACACACAAGCGGCTGATGGAAAATGAGCTTTACTTCGGACAAAGCCTGGGAAACGCCTATAACCACTCCAAGTTTATGGCCGAACGGGCGGTTTTAGCCGCCGTGGCCCAGGGCGGCCTCGATGCCAAAATCATGCGGGTCGGGAATCTCATGTGCCGCAACAGCGATGGCGAATTTCAGATTAATTTCCTCCAGAATGCCTTTCTGCGAAGCCTCAAAGGCTACAAGATTCTCGGCAAATTCCCGATCAGCGCGATGAGTCAGTCGGTCGAATTTTCACCGATTGACACGATGGCCCATGCCATTTTAAAACTGGCCGAAACCAACCGCGAATTGACGGTATTCCACCCCTACAATAACCATACCGTGTTTATGGCCGATGTGCTCCAGGAAATGACCGCCTACGGTTTTGACATCGAAGTCGTCAGCGATGAGGACTTTGAGACGGCCTTAAAGAACGGGATGAATGATCCGGAAATTTCCCCAGCGATTACCGGATTGATTGTCGATCTCCGCGGTGATGCGATTAACTCGGTTTATCTCATCGATCCCCAGAACCATTACACCACCGAAGTGCTGTATCGGATCGGACACAGCTGGCCAATTACCACTGAAACTTATCTGCACAAGTCCATTAAAGCCTCGGATGAGCTGGGGTTCTTTGACATCGACGAGAATTAAAAACAGCTTTAATATGAATTTTCTGTGAGTCACCGGTTTATGATGATTATTCATTCTGAATGTATCCCTTTCCCAATTATTTTATTTAACTGTATTTAAAAATTATAAAGTTGGGTATAATTAAACAGTAAAGTAAAAATCAAATGGAGGACAAAAACATGGACACATTAAAAGATGCCAAACGAGTCGGAATAAGGAATATTGAAACTGAAGAGCTGATTGTTGTGTATCCCCATAAGCCTGTCGGCACCGATGCCGAAATTGAAAAAGCAGTTCGGGACTGGTATTATGCACAAGACTGCGCCGCAGAAGAAAAAATGCGAAATGCTGTCGTTGAAGCATTAACTGCAGTTGAAATCGAATCTTTATAAATAGTCCCGGCAACCGATCTGGCGAATAAGCTCTGCGATATTTTCACTGGGACCCTGGGTTTAGAAACTATCAGCAGCCAGGACGATTTCTTTTCCAGCGGTAGCCGGTTTGTTTCACTATCACCTGTTGGAATAATCTGAAAATTGTTCCGATTGTTACTATTTCCTTTCCATTTTCTGTGATATATTATGTTTAACCTTAGAAAAAGAACCACAGAAAAATCAAGACAAAGACGTCGAAAGATAATTTCGGCGTCTTTGTCATTTTTATGAAACATCACAGATTAACTCTATAAATTCATTAGGAAAGGACGTTACCAACATGTCAAGAATTAATTATTCATCCGGAGCACCCCTTGAAGAAAAAGTAGGCTATTCACGTATGGTACAAATCGACAACCTGATTATGATCGGAGGAACCACCTCTGTCCAGGCAGATGGCAGTGTCTACGGTGAAGGCGATCCCTATGAACAGGCAAAATTCATCTTTGAAAAGCAAGTCAAACTATTAGAAAAGGCCGGAGCCAAACCAGCCGATGTTGTCAAAATCATGGTATATGCGACCCATATGTCAAATTGTGGGGAAATCAGCCGAGCCTATTCAGAGATTTTCAAAGAATTCCGTCCGCTTTTTACGGCCGTGGGAACACCAGAACTTAATCGACCCTCGCAACTGTGTGAGATCGAAATGACCGCTATTATTATTTCATCTAAAGAAAGCGAGGGTGCAAAATGAACCGGATCAGTGCTCATCCCATTCTCGGAAATATAGAAAAGGGCCAAAAGGTTACCTTTTTCATGGATGGCAAGCTAATGGAAGGCTATGAAGGCGAACCCATCGCTGTGGCCCTCAAAGCCAGCGGGGTTATGATTCACCGCTACACACAAAAGAACCATGAACCCCGCGGCATCTTCTGTGCCATCGGACGCTGCACGGACTGTGTGATGATCGTGGATGGGGTTCCCAATATCCGCACCTGTATCACCCCCTTGGTTTCGGGCATGATGATTCAGACCCAGTATGGGGTCACTGCATTGGAGGCAACAGAATGAAACGATATGATTTAATCGTCGTCGGGGCTGGTCCTTCCGGTCTCTCCGCCGCCATTGAAGCCGCCAAATGCGGTCTGAGCGTTGCTGTTTTTGATGAAAATGCCAAGCCCGGTGGGCAATTATTCAAGCAGATTCATAAATTTTTCGGCTCCAAAGAACACCAGGCAAAAATCCGAGGATACAAAATCGGCGAAACCCTGCTTTTGGAAGCGGATGCAGCCGGGGTCGAGGTCTTCCTGAATGCCACCGTTTCAGGGATGTATATGGACAAAGAAATCCTTGTTCGCATTGGAGATGCAATGGAGCACTTCAAAGCGGATGCCATCATCATCGCTACCGGCGCTTCAGAAAACATGGTCACCTTTGATGGCTGGACCCTTCCCGGTGTCATCGGTGCCGGTGCCGCCCAAACCATGATGAATCTTTACGGCATTCAGCCCGGAAAGCGCGTACTCATGCTTGGCAGCGGAAATGTTGGCCTGGTGGTTAGCTTCCAGCTCATGCAGGCGGGCTGTGAAGTCGTCGCCCTGGTGGATGCCGCACCCCGGATTGGCGGTTATGGTGTTCACGCTTCCAAAATCGCCCGGTGCGGAGTTCCCTTCTATCTTTCCCATACCATTACTAAAGCAGAAGGCCCCGATTGCGTCACCGGGGTAGAGATTTCTCAGGTGGATGATCACTTCACTCCCATCCTTGGAACTCAGAAACATTTTGATGTGGACACCATCTGTATGGCTGTCGGCCTTTCCCCGATGTCCCAGCTCCTTAAAATGGCCGGCTGCAGCATGATCGATGATCCCCGTCGCGGGGGCCAGGTTCCGCTGGTGGATGAAAATGGTGAAACCTCCATTCCCGGTATTTTTGCTGCTGGGGATGTCTCCGGCATCGAAGAAGCCAGCTCCGCCATGATAGAAGGGCGGATGTCCGGTCTTTCCGCCGCCGCTTATCTGGGCTTTCTCAGTGAAAAAGATAAGGATAGCAGTCTGAATGAATTGGAAGTCGCCCTAAACAGTCTGCATCAGGGCATGTTCGCCCCAGGCAGCAAGGGTAAAGCTTTCACAAAAACTGATGAAGGGATTGCAGTCTCCCCAAGTCTTCTTAAAAAAGGTTATCTTGATGAATCGGATATTTCCCGATTCAATCGATTTGATAAAAAATCCGGGGTACATCCGATTATCGAATGTACCCAGAATATTCCCTGCAATCCCTGTCAGGATGCTTGTCCGAAGGAATGCATAAAAATCGGGAAAACCATCACCGCCCTGCCCCGAATTGATGAAGACAACACCTGCACCGGATGCGGCATGTGCGTTGCCTCCTGTTCCGGACAGGCCATCTTCCTGGTGGACGAAGACTACGAACCGGGCTACGCCAGCATCACCCTGCCCTATGAATTTTTGCCCCTGCCCCAAAAAGGGGATCTGGGAACGGCCCTGAGCCGCAACGGCCAACCGCTGGGCACCGCCGAAATCATCGCAGTTCGCAGTGCCAAAGCCTTTGACCACACCACCCTGGTCACCATGAAGGTCCCGGTGGCCCAAGCCATGACCGCCCGGTTTTATAAATGCGAAGCCCCAAGAGCTGAATGATAACAGGCAGCTGTGAAATTCAAATGAATCAAACAATTATTACTTTGATGTCTGTTTTCACAACCAATTATGTAACGTGTAGGCGAGCAGTCGATAGACTGTCCGCCGTACAGTGGAAAAATTGGTTTGTGTAAACGGGCAGCGAAGTTCACGGCAGTTTCGCATTTACCGATCAGAATTAAAGAAAAGGAGAGCAAAATGAAATCAATTAATGATCGTTCACAGGATATCGGTCCCTTCGTTTCCCAGACCGATGACGGAGTCATCATCTGCCGTTGCGAAGAAATCACAAAGGGAGAAATTCGCCAGGCTATCCACGATGGGATGTTTACCGTCAACGAAATCAGACGTTACCTTCGGTCTGGCATGGGGCTTTGCCAGGGACAAACCTGCGGCAAGCTGGTTAAGAGCATCGTCGTTCAGGAGCTGGATGTCATCCCGGCGCAATTAGATCCAGCCACCAGCCGTTCACCGATGCGGCCGGTGGAAATGAAAGTATTAGGAAATGAAGAGGTGAGCCATGTCTAAACATACCGATGTTATCATCATTGGCGGCGGTATTATTGGTAATGCCACTGCTTACTATCTCGCCAAAAAAGGCGTATCCGTCACCGTCCTGGAAGTCAGCAAGGATATCGGCATCGGCGGTTCTTCCCGAAATGGCGGCGGTGTCCGACAGTCCGGCCGGGACACCCGGGAACTCCCTCTGGCCATGTGGGGAATCAAAAACTTGTGGCCGGGACTTTCTGAAGAACTGGGCGTGGATGTGGAATACACCCAAAAAGGCAACCTGCGTCTGGGGAAAACCGAAGCCCATCAGAAAATCCTGCAGGGCTTAACCGATAAGGCGGTATCCTGCGGGCTGGATGTTCGCATGATCGACGGCGACGAAATTCGTGCGATCAACCCCTACCTTTCCAACGAAGTCACCTGTGCCAGCTGGTGTCCCACCGACGGCCACGCCAACCCCCTGACGGCCACCCTGGGTTACTATAAAAAAGCCCGTGAATTAGGGGTCCGCTTCATCACTGAATCCCCCTGCTTCGAACTGCGAAAAATAAAAGGCGTCATCCGCCAGGTCGTCACTCCGGACGCCATCTATGAGGCCGATAAGGTGTTGGTAGCAGCCGGTTATGACAGCCGGAAACTGTTAGCGACAGTGGGTATTGATGTCCCCATGATGCCCTTAAAGATGGAATGTCTGGTCACCGAAGCCGAGCCCCCGATGTTTTTACAGATGCTCGGCACCGCCGAAGCCGATTTCTACGGTCATCAATCCAAGCATGGTTCCTTTGTTTTTGGCGGATCTTCGGGATTTGAGCCCTTTAATAAAGATAATGGCACCCCGATCTCCAGCAGCATCGGAGCCTCCTGTACCTGTCGGGGTATTATGAAGTACTTTCCGGCTCTGGCAGACGCCAAAATCGTCCGGGCCTGGGCCGGCTGGCTGGATGATTGTGCCGATAAGGTACCGGTCATCAGCCCAGTGGAAGAAGTCCCCGGCCTGTACATCGCCTGTGCCTTTTCCGGTCACGGATTCGGCATCGCTCCGGCGGCCGGCTACAACATCGCCGAAATGATTGCCGACGGTCATTCCACCATTGATCTGTCAGCCTTACGCTACGACCGCTTTAAACCCAAGCAGTAAGAAAGCCCTGATTCTGAATGTCTTAATCTGAATTTTCTTAAAAATGATTGTTTATGTAAATTAGTGCCGATTTTTACTATTCTTTCATTCTGAAATATGGTATATTGTATACATAAATAAGAAGTGCTCCATCAACTATAAAAAGACAAGGATGTCGAAACCAAAGTTTCGTCGTCCTTGTCTTTTTTATGTCGATTTCTGCCAACAATCCATTCAGAAAGAAAAGCATACGCTTGAGGTTTTACATATGATTGATCTATTGAAAGGGTATGGGCCTTATCATTCATCCCAAAAAGAAAAAGAAAAAATCATCCTCCCGAAACAGCCCTTAATGGTACAACATTCTCAGGGTTATGAATTCTTTGACTACCGGGCTTATGGCATCTCCCATTTTTATCGGTTCCGGGTTACCCCGGAAATGTTAGAAAAAGCCACCATTGTTCCCGATGGCACGGTGGACATCGTCTTCCGTTGCGGTCAGGATCATCTGGATGCAACCTGCTACGGGGCGGTTCTGAAAATGCATTCCATTGACTATGCGGCCAGCTTTCATCTGGACGATACCATCTTTGGCATTCGCTTTCTGCCAGGGAAGGCATTCTTACCCCAGGGCTATCCCATTGGCAGCCTTACCGAGACGTCCATTCCATTGCCGGAAATCTGCAAGGATCAGGCCATGATGGAAGGCATCACCAAGAGTACCGATTTTAAAGAACAGATTCAATTGTTCCTCAATTCTTATATTCCGGATTATCAAAACTATTACAGTCCCGATACTCGTCCCTTCAGTTATTGCATGGTTGATGAGATCACCAAGGTGGTGGGGATTATCAATGTCAATGAATTAAGCCAAAGCGTCGGCTATACCCCAAGATACATCAACCGACTCTTTAATAATGAAATTGGCTTACCCCCAAAAACCTTCTCTAAAATCATCCGTTTTCAGAATGTTTTGCTGGCCCTGGGGAAAGATCAGCATATATCAACCATCGCAGCTGACATGGGTTATTATGATCAATCCCACCTGCTCAAAGAATTTAAGCAATTTACGGGAATATCTCCCTTGAATTACCGCAAATCCATGGCCACGGGAACGACTCTTCGGATTTAAAGCAAACCTATTTATATAACACCAAACAAATCTTGCTTCGCTGTCGGTTTCCGCAATCAATTTGGTAACGTGTAGGCGAACAGTTCGGAGAACTGTTCGCTGTACAGTGTACAAATTGATTCGCGCAAACCGACAGCGAAGCTCACAGCAGTATCTATACAAACAAAATAAAAAAATTAAGGAGAATCATTATGGAATTATCACGTGTCGAAATTATTACAAACAACTCAAAAATCGAAGCTTTAAAGAGTGCCATGGGTAAATATGGCATTACCGGTATGACAATATTTCAGGTATTGGGATGCGGGGTCCAATTTGGAACCCAGGAATACGAAGTCGAGCAAAAAAAAGAACCCACTCTCCTTCCCAAGGATCTGGTTATGTTGGTCCTTCCCACCAAGGATGTTCCGGCTTTTCTTAAATTTGTCCAGGAAGAGCTTTACACTGGCCATATCGGTGATGGTAAAATCTTCGTCTCCACCGTTACCAATGCCATCCGTGTCCGCACCGGCGAAGATGGTCTGGATGCGCTTTGCCAGAATTAAGACAAAACCATCCTGTCCGCCGTACAGTGTAAAAAGTGTTTCGTGTAAACTGGCAGCGAAGCTCACGACAGTTTCGCTAATCACCTATTATTTTGCCCATGAAAGGAGCTTACCATGACTGAAAAAAAACTTGGCTTGCCCAGCGTCGTCGCCACCGGGGTCGGTGTCGTCGTCGCCACCAGCTGTCTGATCTCACTGGGGATAGGCTCATCCGCTATTGGAATGACCTTCATCATTTCCATGGTCATTGCCATCATCTTAAATATTCTTTTTGCCCTCTCGGTCTCAGAACTCAATGCGCTCATGCCCAACTTAACCGGTGGACTGGCTCAGTATACCTTGGCCTGTATGGGACCCTTTATCAGCATCGTCGTGATGGTCGGCGGGTATCTGCTCTGCAATACCATCGTCGGCAGCGCCGAGTGCGCCATGTTCGGGAACACCATTGCCAGTGTTCTTCCGAATATTCCCATCCCCGGCAACTACTATAGCGTCGCCCTGATCATCATTTTGATAATCACCAACCTGAACGGTGTGGATGTTTTCGCCAAAATACAAAACGTGGTGACCTATACCCTCATCGGCTCTCTGGTCATCATGGGAGTCCTTGGTTTTCTCAAACTGGGTACCGGTGAAGTGGTCGCCCAGCCGATGATCCTATCAACCAATTTCACCGATATCACTTCCCTTTGCGGGCTGGCTTTCTTCCTCTTTATCGGCTCTGAATACATCGTTCCCATTTCAAACCGGGTTCAGAATGCCCGGCGGAACGTCCCTTTGGGCCTGATCATCACTCTGGTCGTCGTTTTTGGTATGGAAACCCTGCTGGTCTTCGGGTTCCATAATTACACCGCCTGGGCTGACTTGAGTGCAAGCACCACACCCCATATCTTATACGGCACCATGCTACTGGGTAATTTTGGTACCATCTGGATGGCCCTGGTTTCAATTTGCGCCGTTACCGGTGTGATCAATACCATCATTTCATCCCTAGCTTATATCGCTGACGGGATGGCTAAAATCAACCTGCTGCCTAAATTCTTCATGAAGACGAACAAAAAAGGGGCTCCCTATGTTGGCATCCTCATCATTGGCGGAATCATGGCACTCATCAATGCCACCGGCTTATCTACCACCAGCCAGCTGTCCTTTCTGATCTTAACCGGCGTGGTCTTCTGGATGGTCGCCTATATCGTCACCCATCTCAATGTGCTGGTATTGCGAAAGCGTCTGCCCAAAGCCCCGCGAACATTTAAGGTGCCCTTCGGCCCGGTGCTACCCATCATCGGTTCCCTCGGTATTGTATGGATGATTTATAACATCTCTTCTGATCCAGCGACCCGTCTGAATATTTACATGCTTTGCGGCCTCATCTTCGCTGCCTTAACCGTTTATTCCGTCATCTGGGTCAAAAATGTCATGAAACTCAAACTCTTTAAACCGATCCCTCTGGAAAAGGTTATGGCGATGGAAAATGATCTGTACCATGTCTATCACAATGCAAACTCCGGAGATCACATACCGCAGTTAGAAAAATAAGTTCATCGATGTTTATTAACAACATTTAAAATAAAAACTATTTGGAGGTTTATATTATGGCGTTCCCAAAAATTGATTTATTGTATTTAAGTGAAGCAGATATGCTTAAGGCCGGTGTCGACGATGTTGTCGGCTGCACCGATTGCATGGAAGAGCTGTTGAAGCTCCTGGATAAGGGCGATTATCGTATGGGTGGTGATAATGGCAATTCTCACGGTTGCATGATTACTTTCCCTGGCGAACCAGAATTCCCCAATATGCCCAAGGACGGCCCTGATCGCCGCTTTATGGCCATGCCGGCCTATGTGGGGGGTAAGTTCGACGTCGCCGGCATGAAATGGTACGGCTCTAATGTTGAAAATCGTGATAAAAAGCTACCCCGATCTATCCTCATGATGATGCTCAATGATAAGGACACCGGCGCACCGCTAGCTCTGATGTCTGCCAACCTGCTCAGTGCGTATCGTACTGCTGCTATCCCTGGTGTAGGGGTGAAGAATCTGGCGCTTAAGGATGCCAAAGTTCTGGCCATCATCGGCCCTGGAGTGATCAACTCCACCGCTATTGAAACCTTCGCCGCCTTGAGGCCAACCCTGACGACCCTTAAAATCAAAGGTCGAGGCCAGGAATCCATTGACCGATGCATCGCCTATGTCAATGAAAAATGTCCTCAGTTCACCGAGATTATCATCTGCGAAACCCTTGAAGAGTGTGTCCGTGACGCAGATATCCTCAGCTTTGCCACCTCTACCCCAATGGGCAGTGGCCCTTCAGCCTATCCCTTCGTTAAAACCGAATGGATCAAGCCTGGTGCCCTCTTCTGTCTCCCGGGTGCGGCCGATTTTTCAGATGAACTGATTAAAAGTGATAAAACCAAGCTCGTGGTGGATAATATCTCCCTTTATGAAGCCTGGGCTGAAGAATATCCCTACCCTACTTTCGATATGGTTTACATTCTCGGTTCCAAATTTATGGATATGATTCATGATGGGAAGCTTGAAAAATCCGCTATTCATGATTTGGGTGCCGTCTTAAACGGTAAGATACCCGGACGTGAAAGCGACGATCAGATCATCCTCTACTCTGTCGGCGGCATGCCGGTGGAAGATGTGGCCTGGGGTAAAGAAGTCTACGACTATGCCCGAAAGAACACTATCGGAGTCGACCTCAACCTTTGGGATAAACCAGCTTTATACTAAAACTAAACTGAAAGAACTGATTGAATTGAAACACGAAGTGCCACGGGAGATCCCGTGGCACTTCGTGTTATGTTTTATCGACTGGCTAACCGGTCCAGGCAAACAGGGCCGTACACTCAGGCAGAAACATTTTTTAAGCCAACTTTAACATGATTTTTATCGAATTTGTGCTTATGTTAAAAATATTTAACCTAACTATAATATTTTTCATCACTTTCTTTTGATATGATAACAACAAATTTAAAGGCGAATTCATCTAAAAATTCGTCTGAATCAAAAGAAATGGAGAAAAAATGGATAAAACAAAAGTCGCATTTATTTGTATGCATCATTCCTGTACGAGTCAGATTGCGGAAGCATTGGGAGAAAAATTTGGAGGCGATGTCTTTGAAAGTTATTTGGCCGGAACCACCCGAACACTCTTGCCCAATCCCGATGCAGTGCGGTTGATGAAAGAACTGTATGATATCGATCTGAAGGAAAACGAAAGCTCAAAACTGCTCAAAGATCTTCCCCCGGTCGACATCGTCGTTAAAATGGATTCTGACGACATCTACCCGAGTCTGCCCGGCGATTTCACAATCAACCTGAGACTCGAAGATCCCGACGGAAAGAGTCAGGATGAATTTAAACGCTTTATTTTTAAAATCGAACAGTTCATCAAAAACCTGGCCGAAGAAATCAAAAAGAACCACGTATCCGCCATTCTGCAATAGCCGATTGCAGAAATCCCCTTTTCAGAAATTCCCCGAATCAATCCGAATTAAATCCCCCATATCTTATTCCCCCCCCAAAAACGATCCTTCAGGCAAGATCTTGCCTTATTTGGTCATCACAGAATCGCATCAAATAAAACACAACAAAGTGTGCCCGGTAAAAATCTTTCATATCTTATGAACCCGATTTTTTCCATTTTCCTTGGCCTGATACAAAGCCTGATCAGCCCGGTAAATGACGCTGTCAACGTTCGTATCACCGTCAAAAACGGACACCCCCAAACTGATGGTAATGTGTTCTTGTTGCGAAAAATGGTTTTCACTGACTACACGTCTTAACGTTTCCGCCAGTTTCATTGCTCCAATCTCATCCGTATCCGGGAGGATCACCAAAAATTCTTCTCCACCCCATCGGCCGATCAAATCTGTCGATCGGATGCTGGTTTTAAAAAGCGTTGCCAACTCCACCAATACTGCGTCTCCCGCTAAATGTCCAAAGCAATCATTAACCTGTTTAAAATGATCAATATCGATCATAATCAACCCAAACATTGCGGCATTGTTCTTTGCCTCGAAGAGTACATTTTCGAGGGTATAATCCAGTTTCACCCGATTATAAAGCTGGGTGAGTTTATCAGTTTCAGAAAGTTTTTTGATGTCTCGGCGGATTTTCACTTTTTCAGTAATATCCCGGCTAATCGCCAGCAGTTCCCTGAAATTATTTTCTTCATCATAAATCCCGGATACCACGGTATCGGTATAGATGCTCTCTCCATCCTTGCGAACCTGCCGATGCTCAAAATTGATGGGATCAAAGTGCTCACCCTTTTTCACCAGTTCTTTAAGGCTCTCCCTTTTTTTATCCATCTCTTTTTGCACCCCAGGGAGATAATAGCCAATTTCACGATGATGGTTCAACACCTCTTCGGGTGTATAACCGGTTGTTTTTTCAACCGAGGGGCTGATGTAGGTGAAATTTCCGGACAGATCCACTGTTGCAATAATGTCGCAAGCGTTATCGGTCATCAAGCGATGGCGTTCATCACGGTATTTGATCTTCTTTTCCCACTTTTTGATGGTATTAATATCTCCATCTCTCAGCGCTTCAGCAGCATTTCTTATCGATTCCAGGCTCTGCTTCAGTTCTAAAAAATCAGCATCACCTTCAGCTATCTCGGGGATATCATTATTCCGTCCTTTATTATTTAAAACCTCGTTAATATATTGAATCATGACTTTCGCATCATTACTTAGCATATTTATCTTTTGCGCTCCTCTTTTCGTTATAAGCCCCATTTTTTGCTTCTATTCGTCGCAGGGTGGTTGACCGATACCGATTGCGTTTTAATCATTCTCCAACCGTTATGCTATAAATTTTACCACGTTTTCGGCGGTACAAAAAGAAGTATCTTCAAATCATACTTAAAATATTATCGTTTGTTCTGGTAAAAAAAGCCTTGACAAACCAAAGCAACTGACATACGATTACATAGCAATTAAATATTGTTTTCAATAGTGTGTTACTGAATAATCAGGCATTAACTATTCAGGAGGGGTCTTATCAGAATCTGCTCTTGGGTGTTGATGTCTTTTTTTATGAATTTTATGAAATTGATAAAAGCAGTATAAAGATAAAAACACAGATAACAAATAAAAAGTTGAATAAGGAGGAAAAAGAAATGAAAGACAAGATTTTTGGTGTTTTACAACGTGTTGGCCGGTCCTTTATGCTGCCCATTGCTCTGTTACCGATAGCAGGTCTGTTTTTAGGAATTGGGGGTTCGTTTACCAACGAAACCATGTTAACATCCTACAACCTTATGGGGGTTATGGGACCTGGTACCATCATCTATGGAATTTTAACGGTTATGATGGCAGCCGGTGAGATTGTTTTCAATAACTTACCCATTATTTTTGCTATGGGTGTGGCCATTGGTATGGCCAGACAGGAAAAAGCCGTTGCGGCTCTGGCAGGAGTAATTGGTTACTTCATTATGCATACCGTCATTGGTGCTCTGATTACCCTAACCGGTACCTATACCCCAGAAACCCTTTTGGCGGCCAATGAAACCGGATTAATTGCAGCCGCTAAAAAAGGTGTTGAGTATATCCCCGTCATCGCAAATCAATTACTTCCCAGTGGTTCAATCTCAAGCACAGTCGGAATTACCTCGTTACAAATGGGTGTTTTTGGCGGTATTATTGTTGGTTTAGGCGTGGCTGCACTTCATAATAAATTTTACAAAATAGAATTACCACCGGTTCTTTCCTTTTTCGGTGGAACCCGTTTTGTTCCCATCATAACCGCCGTGGTATTTTTATTTGTTGGTGCTTTAATGTTCTATATCTGGCCTTTTATTCAAATTGGCATTTATGCCCTTGGGGGACTGGTTATGGCATCCGGATACTTTGGAACCTTTATTTATGGGTTCATTGAACGGGCACTGATTCCTTTCGGTTTGCACCATGTATTCTATCTGCCATTCTGGCAAACCGGTCTGGGTGGTACCATGACCGTGGATGGTGTGGTTGTTGAAGGTGCCCAGAACATTTTCTTCGCCCAATTGGCCAGTCCGGATGTGACGCATTTTTCAGTAGAAGCGACCCGTTTTATGTCTGGTAAATTCTCGTTCATGATTTTCGGTCTTCCCGGGGCCGCCCTGGCCATGTATAAATGTGCTAAAACCAGTCGGCAAAAGGCCGTAGGAGGGTTGTTGATTTCCGCCGCTTTAACCGCAATGATCACGGGAATTACCGAACCCATTGAATTCACCTTCCTTTTTGTGGCACCCTTTCTTTATGTGATTCATTGCGTTCTTGCCGGCTTATCCTATATGTTCATGCACATGCTCAATGTTGGCGTCGGCATGACTTTCTCAGGCGGCCTAATTGACCTTACCCTGTTTGGTATTCTTCAGGGGAATGCTAAAACCAATTGGATCTACATTGTCCTTGTTGGCGTCGCTTATTTCTTTGTTTATTACTTCCTCTTTAAATTTTTGATTAACAAATTTAATTTAAAAACACCAGGACGTGAAGAAGATGATGATGAAGAAACGAAACTCTATACCCGTGCCGATGTTGATGCTCAAAAAAACAAAAGTAAAAAAGACGGTTCAGAAACTTCAGTTCCTGAATCCAGTGATCCGGTATCGGCGATGATAACCACCGGATTAGGCGGTAAGAAAAACATTATTGACCTTGATTCATGTGCCACCAGACTTCGCGTAACGGTTAAAAATGGTGAAAGTATTGATGAAAAGATCCTTAAATATTCCGGCTCAATCGGTGTGATTAAAAAGGGAAATGGGATTCAAGTCATTTATGGCCCGAAAGTTACCGTCATAAAATCCAAATTGGAAGAATACTTACAAAGTCCTGAAAGTGATCTGGAAATAGACATACCAGTCATCGAAGAACCAGGAGCCGTACAAAAAAATGAAAACGAAAAAGCCCCGGAGATTGAAGCACCAAAAATTATGGAGATTTTTGGCTCTCCCATTGCTGGCAGAATTGCCAATATCACCGAAACTCCGGATGATGCCTTCAGTCAAAAAATGGTCGGCGATGGGGTGGTAATTTTCCCCACCGGCAATAAAATCTATGCCCCCTGTGACGCGAGTGTTGATGTGCTTTTCCCGACCAAACATGCCTTGGGACTGACCAGTTTAAAGGGAACCGAAATCCTCATTCATGTCGGAATTGATACCGTTAAATTAGCAGGAAAAGGATTTAAAGGCTTTGTCAAGCAAGGCGATCAGGTGAAAAAAGGTGATTTATTATTAGCATTGGATCTGGATTTTATTTCCAAGAATGCCCCTTCCACAGCTATCCCAATTGTGTTTACAAACCTTAACGAAAATCAAAAAGTGAAATTGATTAAAAGTGGAACGGTGAAAGTAAATGAAGAGGCCTTTGCCATCGAATCCTGACTAAACTTGCATCTCTTCTTGAATTGAGTTAATATTAATAAAAAGCATGCCACTGGTTATCAGTGGTTTGCTTTGTCCAAAAGGGGTGTTTTCATGGTTGTCATTAAAAAAATATTAAACAATAATGCCATCTTGGCTTTTGATATTGAGGAAAAGATGGAAGTTATTTTTCTGGGTAAGGGTGTTGGCTTTAATAAAAAGATTGCCATGACCGGTGAAACCCCGCCTGGAATTAAAAAGTATTATCTGGATAAAGATACCGGAAAAGGACTTTCAGCAGATCTCATAAAAAATGTGGCACCAATTTATTTAGAAATCGCCCATGAAATTATTAAAGAAGCAGAAATCAAATTCGATAAATTGGACAACCATATATTACTGCCTTTGGCGGATCACATTGCTTTTGCTATTGAACGCATTGAGGAACATATTAATTTTGAAAATCCGTTTACTAATGATATCCGCTTTTTATACGAGCAGGAATTTGAAGTTGCCCTGAAGGGAAAGGCTGTTCTTAAAGAGAAGACCGGCTATACGATCAGTGACGATGATGTGGGCTACATTGCTTTGTACATTCATTCGGCCATTAGCGATACCAAGGTATCCCAATCCATGAATGTCGCCATTATTATGGGCGAAGCCATCAAGCAAATAGAAAACGACTGCAATATGACCATTAAGGTTGGTTCACTCGCCTATTCCCGGCTCATGTACCATTTTCGTTTTATGATCTCCCGGGTAATGACCAACGAAAAACTAAACTCCGATATGATTGAATACACAAAAACCCATTGTCCCTATGCCTTCGAGGTGGCCGCCTGCGTCTGCAAAAAACTCGAGAAAGAATTGGGAAAACCTTTTTCCGAAAGAGAAGTCAGTTATTTAGCCCTGCACATTGAAAGGATTCGAATGATTGAGGGATCATCTCTAGAATCATGAAATAATTCCGGAAGATTCCTTTGATCTTAAGGGGGCGTTTCACCATTATCAAATTTATCTGTTAAGGTTCCATCTTTAAGTCCTCAGTTGCCTTGGGAAACCAAGACAACTGAGGACTTAATAAATTCAGACCGGCCTATTATAGATTTCTCCGTTTTACTTATTTAAAAAATTATCAATAAATATGCTTGCCAATTCCGGATCAAATTGGATTCCGGCATTTTCCTGTAATTCTTTTAATACCGCTTCTGCAGACATTTTACTTCGATAACTCCGTTCACTTGTCATGGCATCATAGGCGTCGGCAATGGCGATGATTCTTGACTCTAACGGTATCTCTTCGCCTTTTAGGCCTTTGGGGTAGCCGGTACCGTCCCATCTTTCATGATGGGCCAGGACATACTCTGCCATTTCCGACATCTCATTGACTGTACTTAAAATGCGATAGCCTATTTCTGAATGGCGCTTAATTTCTGTCCACTCATCATCGCTGAGTTTTCCCGGTTTATTGAGTATCGTGTTGTTAATGGCTATTTTCCCGATATCATGAAGTAATCCAACGGTTTTAAGCTCATTGACTTTATATTCGGACAATCCCAGAACTTCACCCAACCTTTCGCAAAGTTTTGAAACTCGGTGGGAGTGTTGTTCCTCACGTTTGTTTTTTTCATAAAGGGTTTTAATGATCGTTTCAACCGTTTTCCCCCTCATGCTTGGGCTTTCAAACAGTTTGCGATGATACATCTGATCTTCGGCTTTTTTGAATACATTTTTAATTTGATCAGCCTCGCTTATCTTCGTTTCATAACCAAAGGAAATAGAAATATAAAGTGACCCTACTGTTTCTTTTAATGAAAGATCCTTAATCCGCTTTAGAATTTGCTCTGCTTCAAAAGCATCTGTTTTCGGTAATAAAACAACAAATTCATCTCCGCCGATTCGGGAAATAACCGCATCAGGCGAGCATGCCTTTGTAATCACTTCCGCTACTTTCTTAATAAGCTCATCACCCATTTCGTGGCCAAAGGAGTCATTGACCAACTTTAGACCATTAATATCTCCCATTAACATAGTCAATGGCAGATTTTTTTTTGTATCAAGCCGTATTAACTCTTCTTCATAAAATCTGCGATTATAGAGACCCGTTAGCTGATCGTGAAAACTGAGATTCGCTATTTTTGCCTCTTTTAATTTATCATCCGTAATATCTTGTATAGTACCAGCCACTTTGCTAGCCTTGCCAGCATTATCCAGAATCAAGTTGGCAATCGAATGAACAAAATGCAATTGACCCGTTTTAAAATTTTTTAGTTCGAATTCGACATTATAGTTTTCGTTTTTGTCAATCAAATCATAAAGGGTAATACTCAACATCTCACGATATTCAGGAAGAACACTTTCTTGAGCCAATTCCAAGGGAACATACTGGGAATTATAATCAATTCCATAAATATTGAAAGCCTCTTCGGATGCCCACATTTCTTTGGTCGTCAGATTCAGCTCCCAATTGCCAACATGGGCCATCTTTTGAGCGGCAATTAACCGTTTTTCACTTTCTTTTAATAAAACTTCTGCCCGCTTGCGATCTGTAATATCCCGAATGATTCCCACAGAATGCCAGCCATCAGCCATATGAATCGCGGAAAGTGACAATTGTATATGAATCTGCGTGCGGTCTTTCCGGCAAGCTTCCAAATCAAGGGTCTTCCCGATGGCACTACCCTGACCAGTCTGTTGAAACATTGGGAAAGCGGCCTTGTGGGCTTCATGATATCGGGACAGGGCAATTAAATCATGGAGGTTTTGACCAATGGCTTCAGTATCCGTGTATCCGAAAATGCCCTCAGCCCCGGGATTCCAAAAAGAAATAAGGCCAAAAGAATCCATCATCAGGATGGCATCCTTGGTGGCATCAGTGATAATGCGAAAGCGCGCTTCGCTTTCCTCTAATTCATTTTTTTCAAATGTCCTTTCAGAACTAGCATGATTCTCTGTAACTTTTTCAGTTTTAGAATCCACAGTCTTCTCCTCACTATCATTTTTCTATATTATAATCCATGGATCAAACATATACAACCTAACTTTGCTTTGTTGACTAGTCCCTGGTTTATTTTCAATTAAAACTAACCATATAAAAGAGCTCATCCCTTTGTTTAAAGTGGAACCTGTATCAAGGACCATTAATAAACAGTTATTGAAAATAAATACCCTCATATCACTTTCGTGATATGAGGGTATTTCCACTTATAATTCTATTGTCTAATCGTTATTTTCAACTGCTAATTTTTCCGAAAGGAAATTTGTTGTTTTTCCGCGATTCCAATACCATTTCGGAAATGTCATTGATACCGCTAAAAGTATCGGCGTCGCAATACTGCCATAGACCATGCTGATTGCGTAGTAAGAACTCATTGAAATTGAAACTAACAATGCGATTCTCACTACTGCCTGACTGATATTCATAATTCCCCAGGCACAGGTCAATATTCGCCATGCAGATTTATATCTGAGCGTTTGTTTAAAATCCTCTGGTACATTTTTTAAATAAGATTGTTCAACAATTATCTGAATTAATGATCTTTCGAAAAACAAAGACCCGAAGAAAATTAAAGCACCCAGAATGTCCTGTACAATCGGAGCGACTAAGTAAAAGGTAGGATCTCTTGAAATAACCGTCCCGATTAATCCAACGGCCGAAAAAGCTCCCGCGATGACAGCAAGGGCATTGATTTTACGTTCAATGATATAATTTATTATGACAACACCTAAGCACCACACTCCTGAGAGTATAATTCCCAGTAAGGTCATTTTAAAGTTATCAAATGCAGCAAATATAATAATCGGGATAATCGCACTGACAACAAAGTCCCGGTTAAAAATATTTTTCAAGGCCGATTGCTTTTCATTTAAATGATTGCCTGATGTTTCGTTCATGTCTATAATTCTCCTTTTCTGTTTTCGCCATTTGCAGCGTTCATGTAGGTTTCAGAATCGATAAAGTCTTTATTTAAAATATTTTGTGTCGCGTCAGTTATGGTCCCCTGATTGACTATTTCTTTGCCGGCAGTTTCTAACGCCAGGAAAAAAGGGCTATATAATTTTTCAAGCATCGCATTAGAATGAATCGACTGGAGGATTCCCCCTTGAGCACATAAAATCGCACCGGCAAGATTTCCCTTTGTCATAACCTTAAACGTCTCTAACAAGCCTGAAAAATTATAGTCGCCGGGGAAACCGCAGTTTGAAATCAGAACTGACTTAACCGGGGTTTCTCTTTTGATACGTCTAGGGTGGCCGTATTGTTCTCCAACCTTGACGATTTCCTTATTATTCAAGGGCAGCATCCGATCCATAAAATTTTTCATGATTCCGGTCACCGTAAAGTAATATAATGGTGTGGCATAAATCATGATATCGGCCTCAGATACTTTATCCAACAGGTCTTCCATATCATCCTGATGGACACACTTTCCCGGGGTCTTGGTCCAACACGAAAAGCAACCGCTGCAATGTTTGATGTTTTTTTCCGCAAGATAAATTGTTTCTATCGCTGCTCCAGCTTTTTCACAACCTCTTAAAAATGGTTCTAAAACAACCTCCGTATTTCCATTCTTTCCTCTTGGGCTTCCATTTAAAGCTAAAATATTCATCTTTAATTCTCCCATTCTGTTTTTTATTAGTCTTCTATTTCTTCCAAACTTTTTATGGTTTCTTCACACCACTTGATCTTTGCTTCCGAATCATGCTTGCCGTAATTAACCGTCGAGATCCATAAAACTAAATTCATTTTATCGACCTCATCCTTGTGAGCCTTTAACGCGTTCTCAATCTGAGCATATTGCACCAGCATTTCTTCACTCACTTCTTTTATTTGCAGAAACTTTTCAATCAGAACTTCTACGGGGACATTCTTCGACCAGAATATTTTTAATAAAAGTTCTGATCGCCCATGTTCAGGTTCCACCGGCATTAAAAGCCAATTGTCTAATTCTTCTCTGCCTTTTTCGGTAATGGAATAGACATTCTTTGATGGTCTGCCTTCCGTTTGTTCAACATGCTTCGTTACTAATTCTTCCTCTTCCATTTTCTGCAATACCGGATAGATGTGTCCGTAATTTTCATTCCAAAAATAACGTATCGAAGAATCACAGAATTTTTTGATATCGTATCCCGAACCGGACATTGTATTGAGGACCCCTAAAAGCGCATACTTTGTTTTATTTTTTTTTGCCATTCGTTTCTTACCTTCTATCTATATCACTGTGATATATAATTTGTTTTATTATACCACTGTGATATATAAAGTCAATCAATTGTTTTATTTTTTTTATTAAAGTCTGGATAAAAAAGGAATTAAAAAAAACCTGCAATAAGCAGGCTCATCAATCAGGAATTTGATTTAACAGATAAAAATCATTCATAAATCCATATAATCGATTTATGAATGATTGAATCATATGGTAGAATATAAATAATAAATGTTATCATGCATTAAAACACCGACAAAGGAGACACCATCATGCTCAAAAACACGCCCCCCGGTAAAGACCCAAATGATAAAGAGACTCCGAATCAGCCCAAAAGCGATCCTGAAAATCCGCCCATGAAAATAATCGCTCGAATTCGCAGCGATTTCCCTGAAAAGTTTGGGATTCCCAGGCAAAGTGGCCTGGTGGATGCCCTGAAAGCCGTCATCGTCTTTGAACCGGCCTACCGGAATCCCGATGCTCTCCGCGGCCTGGAGGACTTCTCCCATATCTGGCTCATCTGGGGCTTTTCTCAGAGTGTTCGGGATCAGTATTCACCGACAGTAAGACCTCCCCGGCTGGGGGGATCCAAACGAATGGGCGTTTTTGCCACCCGTTCCCCCTTTCGTCCAAACCCCATCGGCCTTTCTTCAGTGAAGATTGACCGCATCGAAAACCATTCCGAACTAGGACCTATCATTCATGTTTACGGGGCCGATCTTCTCGATCATACGCCGATTTATGACATCAAACCTTATCTTGCCTACACCGACAGTCATCCCGAGGCAGTCGGCGGTTTTAGCGATCCCATCAGCGACTATATTCTGGCGGTGGATTTCCCTGCGGCCTTGCTGCAGCTCATTCCCAGTGAACACCAGTCCGCCCTAATGGGGGTTCTGGCCCATGACCCGCGACCATCCTATCAGACCGACCCGCTGCGCATCTATGGTCTGGCTTTCAACCGCTTCAACATTCGGTTTACCGTGCAAGACGGAGTGCTCACCGTTTGCCAGGTCACTGCCAGATGATGATTAGCTGGCTTTCATACTTAAAGTTATTATAGTAAGTCCAGCTTCGAGTCTTTTTCTGTAATCAATCTAATTGGTTTGCAGGGATTACCATAGGCAATATAATTATCCGGAATATCTTTTGTAACAACACTACCTGCTCCAATGACGACATTATTTCCAATATGTACGCCACCGCAAACCACGACATTGCAAGCAAGCCAAACATTGTTTCCAATGTGAATTTCCTCCGCATATTCAGACATAGATACATGGCCATCTTGGTATTTCATGGCAATTCTTTCCTCTGGAATAAGCGGATGCGAGGACGCCATAAGTGATACATTCGGACCAAACATAACATTATCCCCAATGTAAATTCTGCCGTCATCTAAAATCGTCGTATTAAAATTCGCAAAGAAATTTTCACCAATATAAGTATGACATCCGTAATTAATCTGTATCGGTCCCTGAAAATAGTATTTTTCTCCTATTTTTCCAATAAATTCTTTAATTATCGGCAAGCGGTTCTCATCATACTCATCAAGTACATTAAATTTTTGGCAAAGACTATGTGCTTTGTGCTTAATATCACGCAGTTCCTGAGAGCGCGCATCAAACAATTTACCTTGAAATATTTTTTCTTCTTCTGTCATTCTTTAACCTCCTAAAATAAAACCATAAAGCTAAATTTTCAAAAAAACTTTGCAGCCCCTCATCACTTTCCAAGGCCGTTTGACAAACGCTGCAACATCAAATTTTTGCTCTCTACCATCCCCGGCAAACAAAATAATCTTCCCATCCCGAATCACAATGCTGTCTTCGCCAAACCGAAAACCCTTTACTTCACTGCCGCTCGCTTTTATTGAAACAGCCGTCATCCGCATCAGCTCAACATACAGCTGATATTCCGCTTCCGTTTTGATATAAAGCTCCGGCATATACTTGGCGTTTTCCAACAAATACCGATTGGTATAAGTACTGACAATCGGGCAAAGCTCTTTGGGCCGGATTCGCTTAGGCAATTCCAGCCATTCTTTAACAGTAAATTCATAGTAAAGGTCTTCTTTGCGTTTCAGGGTTTCATAGGTGACAACTTCCCCGTAATACCAAATTCCGGACTGCTCTTTGCCAAAAGCGCGCATTGGCTGATACAATGCGATGGTATGAATGGGCAGCCGCGTATCGGCCACGCTTTTCATGGGTATATGGTAAAAGCGATGGGTCAGATTGTCTGCTAACTGCTTTACATTCTTCACCACCCCCACCATCACATCCCGTTGAGTGAAATCCACTTGTTTCAATTTACTTTCAATGCTTATCGGAAGCACCGCCCTTTCAAAAGCTCATTCTGAAGATTCGTCATGCGTTCCTCCAAATTTATTTCTATTGTTACTTTTATTGTAACCATTTTCGTCTGATTACGTCAATAAATAATCTCAGTAAATATTCGTTTTTTCTTTATAAAGAATAGCTACCCACTAAAGACAGTCAACTGATGTTTTGAACATGAGCCTGATACAACACTTCCGCCTCACCATTTGCCAAAATTGACATGGAGACAAAAAAATGAAGGCCTCCCGGATTGCATCAGCAAACCAAAGAAAGCCTTCAAGAATTTTACCGAATCTAGTATTTATCGCTGTCATCATCTAAATTGATGATGGGTAGGGACGGGGTTATCGGTTTTTGCGGCTTAGAAACCGCAGGTTTTGTTTTTGAACTTTGTGTTTTTACATTTTTAATTTTAAAGGCATCCACCATTTGTTTCAGCATTTCAGCCTGACCAGAAAGCTCTTCGCTGGCAGCGGCGCTTTCTTCCGCGGTGGCCGAGTTGGTTTGAACCACTTGGGATACCTGCTCAATCCCCTGGTTAATCTGGGCGATTTCCGAGGCCTGGTCGTTGGAGGCCTGGGCAATATTACTAACCAGAGTCGTTACTTTTTCAATCTGGTCGAGGATGTCTCTTAAGCTTTCCGCTGTCTGGTCGGCAATTTTTGTACCCGCTGCCACTTTGGCAATAGAGCCTTCGATGAGGCCAGTGGTTTCCTTGGCGGCTTCCGCGCTTCTGGCGGCCAGTGAGCGGACTTCTTCCGCAACAACCGCAAAGCCCTTACCCTGCTGTCCCGCCCGAGCGGCTTCCACGGCGGCATTCAGAGCCAGGATATTGGTTTGAAAAGCAATATCATCAATCACTTTGATGATTTTTGAAATACTCTTGGATGAGTCATTGATTTCCACCATCGCAGTGACCATTTCACTCATTTGCTCATTGCCTTCAACGGCATGAGATCGCACGGTGTTTGCCAGTTCATTGGCCTGATTGGCATTGACTGCATTTTTCTTTGTTTCGCCAGCAACCTCTTCAATTGAAGCAGTTAGTTCTTCAATGGCGCTGGCCTGTTCGGTGGTACCCTGAGATAAGGCCTGCCCGCCATCAGAAATCTGATGGGCTCCGATTTCAACCTGACCAGCTGCGATGTTAATGTCCGACATGGTGGTGCTGAGGCTGGTGGTGATATCGTTCAAAGCTGTTTTAATAGCCTGGAAGTCGCCCAGATAGTCTTGGGTGATGTTATGATCCAGGTTACCCTGGCCAATTTCTTGCAGGGTATTGGTGATTTCATTCACATAGCGTTTGAGGAAATTCACGGTTTCATTCATAGCGTCCTTGATGATGGTGTAATCACCCTGATAATTGCCGACCATCCCGGTATTCAGGTTCCCTTGGGCTAGTTCGTTTAAGGTGTTCGATGCTTCCTGAACCGGTGCGACGACTGCATCCAGGGTGGCATTGACCCCCTCAACAATCCGGGCAAAGTCACCCTGGTGCTGGCTGGCATCCGCCCGGGTATTTAGTTTTCCGTCAATTCCAGCCTGGGACAGCATGGTGGCATCATTAATCAGATTGCCAATGGCTTTTTTTACTTCGGCTAAACTATTGCCAATTTCGTTAAATTGAGCACTGACCTCCGTTGTGTATTCATCGGCTTGACCGATATTCATATCAAAAGTAACATCCCCCTGGGAAAGAAGAATCAGATTGTTTTCCAATCGTGTCACTTCATTTTTCGTATAGTCGTTGACCCGGATCATCGATGTTAGATCGGTGACAACTTCCACGAAACCGACATTTTCGCCTTTGGCATTCTTGAGGTAGGCGGTGTCCTGCTTATTGCTTTTGCCACACCATTCAAAAAAGCTGTCGGCTAATCCCTGATCAACCAGTCGTCGGATACCGCAGCCTTCGGTTCTGCAGATGTCTGCTCCGGCATTGTAGCAGTCCATACCACGGGCGGAATCCCGATCTTTAATGACATTACCGGCGATCATATTGTCTTCAAATGGTTTGTTCATAAAGGTCCATTTCATGTTATTATCGGTGACATGAATGGGGAATGGCACTGCATCGATAATCGCTTCGTACCAAACCATTTTATCCACCACCGTATCCAGAGTGGCATTGACCCCTTCAACCACTTTTTTATAACCGCCGTTAAAAGCCTCCGCGTTCCCCCGAGTATCCCATTTGCCGTTAATGGCTGCCTGGGACAACATGGTGGCTTCGGCAATCAGGCCGCGAATGGTTTCGATGGTCTTTTTAAGCGCCGGTATAATTTCATCCTGGTCATCCCGGACTTCAATATTGGCCGAGACATCCCCCTGAGAGATCTGGTTCATGGTACCGATCACAACATTTTGAAGGTCGTCAGCCAAACCGTCCATAGCGATGGACATTTCCCCGATTTCGTCCCTGGTGTCCATTTTTAAGCGTTCTCCAAAATGACCCAAGCGCATTTCTTTAATCATGTATGCCGCTTTTTTCAGCGGCCGGCTAATGGCCATACTCAGGAAAAGACCCAGCGCGATTGCTAAAACAACTCCTACCACCATAAGCGTCGTCATGGTAGCAACCACGCTGTTTGCCTGGGCAGTATTTGCGTCTTCCTTTACTTTGCCATCAGCCACTTTCATGGTGATGACCTTGGCAATTGCATCCAGTTCGGCACGGGAACTAATTCCTGCTGCACCGGTCTCAGATAAGAGTGCATTGGCCTCAGCATCCTGGTTCTGGGTGGCCAGCGCCATAACCGCCTCAAGCTGGGGTACATAGACCGTGCGGGAATCAACAAATACCTGAAAGGCTGTTTTCATCTCCTCTGAGTTAATTGTTTTCTCAAATTCAGCGACATTGGTATTAATCTTTGCTCTTTCCACTCCGATTTTATCGCCATAGGCTTTAATGCTCTCGGGATCGTTTGCAGTAACCATGTCCCGGGCATACACGCTAATGTCCTGAAAGGCTGTGGATATATTACCAATCTGCGCAATTGGAACCATCATGTTTTCATAAAGTTCCGTGTCGGAGTTGTCCAAATCTTTAATGTTTGTTATCCCCACATAGCCTACAATTCCTACAATGACCGCAACCAGAATAAATCCGATTAAAAGCTTTGCCGTGATTTTCATATTATAAAACCATTTCATTCCTAAAACCTCCTGATATAATTTTTTCTCTTCATTTTTGTTCTTTTTTTTTGGCAACCTGTTGTCTGAAATCTCTCCTTTTCATTATTAATAATTTATAAATAAAAAAGCGATTATTTCTTCCCTTTGAAACAATCGCTTCAAGATATCAATTCAAATGCACAAATGCATATATTGCAATTATATATTTTAATCTATTTGAAAGCAAGATATTATTTTTCCTGTACCAGGAAAATTTCTCCCTCTGTTTCCGCCTTGTTTGTTCTGCACTATTTATTCTATTTTTGCAGACATATCCTATTTAATAGAACAACACATTCCAAATTTAACCATCTTGTTCTTTTTTACAGTTCTCATGAAAAAATGCACCCACAAAATTTGGTCTGAAACATTTATGATAAGCGCTTTTTCTTTTCATTGATTTTCTTCTTTCGTATTTATAATCACGCAATCATGACACTTGAAAATGTCAATCAACTTTATGCTGATATAATACTTTTTTACAACACACAATAGCATGAGTGAACGGTTCTTTCGTGTTCTAACGAATGGAATCTGCACAACAGCATCGTCCCTTCGAACTCCTTCGAGCTCTCTTACGCTCTTACATCGACATGCCAAATATGGCACCAGAAATAAAAGGAATCAGCCATATAATCCAAACAACAATACTTAGTTTATGGAAGTTTGCTTTGGCTTTTTCATCATCCTTTACTAATACCACCGTTGCCCATATTGCATGAAAAAGCATCAAAAGGATTGCCAGTAAACCAGTAATACCATGGAAATTAAGCATAAATCCACTGGAAGCAATTTTGCTCATCAGTGTTGTTCCTGACGTATCAAAAACTAATCCTACATAAAACAGGACTAAATGCCATTTTTTTAGTTGACCTTGAGTTTTTTCACTCCACACTCCGATTGTATAAAACACAAGTGCTAATGTAATTGCTATGATTGCCGAAATTAACAACATAAATACCTCCTATTTAAAATTAAAGCGATCACCGCGCCACTGAACGTTGTTCATTTGAAATTAAAAAAACATGAGTTATTCCAGTAGCTCCTTAAGAAATAACTCAAATTTTTCATATCTAAAAAACGGCATCTGAATGATTGTTATAAAATTCATGATGATGAAATTTGCTGTTTCCCGTGTACCCAGCTTGATTCGAACATTTTTATTCACTGCTTCTTTGATCAGAACATCTTCAATGATCACGATCAGTTTTTCCATGAACCCATATTCTTTTTGTAATCCGCCATCGACATAGTCCTGGTTGCCATATAGCTCAGGGGTAAGCCAATATTGTCGAAAATTTCGGATGAAGACTTCCAATTCGTTGAAAACATTATTTAATTTAATATAAATATCCGGTTCTGAATTGACTATTTCCCGAACGGAGTCAAGGTAGCTCTGCCAATAGTCTGTCATCATTTCAATAACCAGGTCTTTTTTGGTTGGATAATAATTGTAAATCGTGCCTAAAGCAATATCACAGGCTTTTGCTAAAGCTCTCATATTTAGCTTATGATAACCCTGATGATATAAAATTTCTTTGGCTTTACTTAATATAAACTGTTTTGGATTTTCAATTACCCTGGACACTGGTCTCTCCCTACATTTTTTTAATGAACTTTGTTCATTCTATGATATTTCTCCTTGAGTATCAAATAAGTTGAAATTATAACGCATCTAAAGGCAAACTCATACCAACCCAAGCTTCAATACCGCCGGAAAGTTCATAGGCATCGAATCCATTTTTCAACAATATTAGTTGTGATACTTTTCCAAGGTCTGTTCCACCATTCCAATCATATACAACAACAACTTTCGATTTATCAATTTCACCTAATCTTGAAGCAATTTCTTTCGCTGGTATTTCAAGAGACCCTTTAATCTTTGTTTTTTTTACTTCTTTTGGTGCGTTTCTAATATCAATGACAACCAAATTATCATTCTTTAGAAGCTCCATGTGTGTTTTTTTCAAACTCAGTACCAGTTCGAGGTAATCAATTTTATTCATCATTTATTTCCTCCTTAATTTTATTTAGTATCAATTGTAAATTTTCCTTTTCAATATCAGATAGTATATCCATCATTCTATTTGCCTTCGAATAGTTATATGGTAAAAACTCTTTTAGTTTAGCGATGCCTTTTTTTGACAATACAATTATCGTTGAACGGCCATCGTTTTTATTTTTTTCTCTGATGATGAATTCGGATTTTTCTAATCCGGCTAATAAGCCAGTAATAGTCGCTTTCTTAACTCCTGCTTTTTTAGATAATTCTACAGGAGTCAAACTTTTTGAGTTCTCCCTGTAAAGTAGCATCATTAACGTAAATTTTGCTTCTGTTAATTGAAATGTTTCAATAAAGGCGTCGTAGTTTTTTGATAAATCTCTGCCAACTTTTTGAAAATCTAAGTAAAGCAAAACATTGGTTACGTTTATTTCGCTAAATTTCTCTTTATACGCTAATAAAAGCTCTCTACTTGGGGTATCTCTTAAGTTAATGTCAATCGGCATCTACCTACTTTCTATAAATAGTATGGTGGCTAATCAAATAAAAATCAAGCAGAAATTTTATCTAAGCAACAGAACCCGGGGGGACGGATCTTGTTGATCGATTGAGCTTTTGGTCCCCTGTCCTGAATATGAATTCAGCACCTACCTACAGCACTTCACCGGCAAACCTAATAACCTTCAATGCCACGAATCATCACATTTCTTTTTGATATTTGTTTATTAAATAAAGACCAATAAAATGGTAAATAAGAAACACGATCACCACCGCCAGAGTAACCCATAAAGGTGCGGATATAAGGATAGTAATATAGGCGATACCCATAATCAACCACTGGGTAATATCCCCGGCTTCAGCCTTTGCCCGATTACGAATTGTGATGTTTCGTTCATCATTATAATCGATTTGGGACTGCTTTTCAATTGCGGGATTCTTGCGTTCCATATTATTTTGTTTTGATGTTTTCAATTACGACTTCACCTAAAAATAATCACTGTTGAATCTAAGCATGAAGAGACGGATCATTCGTGTGCTAACAAAATGAAATCCGCACAAAAAAACTGTCCATCCGATCTCCTATCAAATAAATAGGCCGGTAACCGGGCTCAACAGAAATAACCGCGCTACCGTCATATTTTGCATCATCAACAGATTTTATGGTAAACTAAAGAAAAGCAAAGAAGGATGTGACACTCAATGGCCCTAAGAATTGCGGTATGCGACGATAATCCCAGCGACAGGCAGCGTCTGCTATCACTTATTAAATCAGTACATTCCGACAACAAGTGCACCGCCTATGAAAGCGGTGAAATGTTGCTCTGGGATTTTGACAGCGGCGCTCGTTTTGACATCATCTTCCTTGATATTTTTATGGCTGAAATGACTGGAATAGAGGCGGCAAAACACATTCGTATGACAGAATCCGAAACACTTTTAATCTTTGTCAGCAGCAGTAATGATTTTTACCGGGAATCTTATGATCTTTATGCCTTCAACTACCTCATTAAACCACTGACTGAAGACAAGATTAACGAGGTTCTGGGCCGGGCCCTGAAACAGCTAAACAAAGATGCGGATCAGGTTATCCGCATCCCGTTCATGGGAAGCCTGCATACCATCCACTGCAACCAGCTTTTGTATCTTTCGAGCAAACAGCACACGGTGAATTTTTACCTAAAAAGCGGTGAAACCTTAAAATCCTATGGCAAACTGGACGACTTTATCTCACAACTTCCCACCGAAAGCTTCATGCGCTGTCATCAAAGCTATATTGTCAATTTGAACCAGGTAACCGCCATGACAACCAGTGAATTCACCCTTGGTGACATCAGCATTCCTATTTCCCGAAGCTACTCCGGACAGGCACGAAACCAGTATCATGAACTTTTGTTTCATAACTTTTAAGGAGGCATAAAATGACCTATCTAACACATGTTTGGGAAATGATATGGCGCAATCCCGGTACCGTTACCGTTGCCATTGGTGGGATGCTGCTGTATTTCTGCTTTCTTCGGCCACGCTGGAAGTGGTGGCTGTACCCGGCGATGCTGACGCTGACTTTCTTTTCCCTGCCGCTGCTGTCGGTCCTGTTTGCAGCCGTGTTTCATCAGCCCAGCTCCTACAGCGTTTTGATGTCCGGCCTCGGGTATTGGATTGATATAATGGTGCTGATTGCCTTTCGGGAGGATTTGGGAGCGATGATGGCCTTTCTATTCACCCAGGGCATTCTCAACCGATTATTCACCTTCTGTGGTTTTATTCTGCACCTTCCACTAAGTACGGCGGTTGGCGGTGATCTGGAAACCGGTGTGTCGGTGGCACTAATGCTGGTGGTGATGTACACCGTGATTTTACTTTTATCCTGGCTGGTCCTGCGTGAAAAAGGCCGCCGGCTGATTCAAACCCAGCTGCCACGTCATAGCTGGTTCGCCCTGGCTGGCTTCGCACTTTCTGCCAAGCTGATCATCGATTTCTGTTCGGATTATGCCTTTGAATTAAACCCCTATTCCGATATCAAAATCATCGGGGCCATGATCGCCGTCTGCCTCTTTTCCATCGCCGTCCTCGGTTTATATCTCTACAACATGATTTCCACCATGAAACATTTGGAACTGAAAGCCGCCTCGAATCGGCTGGTTTTTGAGAAGGAAGCACAGCAACGGTATTATGAAGCCCAGCTTCAAAATCAGGAGGAGCTGCACCGGATGAAGCACGATATGAACGGACACCTAAGCACTGTCGCCCAGTTGCTTAAGGAGAATAACCAGAACGAGGCTGTCCACTACCTTGACAGCCTCGGAGATTACGCTGAAAGCCATCAGAAAAAGCTGTATTCTGACGACCCTTATCTTAACGCCGTGGTGACCAACTATGCCGCACTTTTTTTGGCAAACGAGACGACCTTCGAATACGATATTCAAGCGGGCCGAATGGTGCTGAACCAGGTGGAAATGTGCATGGCCCTGAATAATGCACTGCAAAACGCGTTGGAAGCCTCGCTAAAACTACTGCCTGAGCAGCGTAGTGTTCAATTACAAATCAAAACAAAGCAGAGCCGTTTTCTGTTTCGAGTTACCAATCGCTTCAACAACGCGATTATCATGAACGGCGAGGTCCCAGAATCTACCAAGGAAACTCCCGGCCACGGCTATGGACTCCTGAGCATCCGAGACGCGGCAGAATCGCTCGGCGGCTTTATTACCTGCAACATCGAAGGGGATTTATTTGTACTGGATGTCTCCATCTGAAGGTCCTACTTGAGTCTTTTCATTTGGTATCCGGCTTTATCTAAAAATACCCAGGTATCGGACAAAATGATCGGAAAGCGCATAATTCAAAACGGAAGATCCCTGCTTAAGTTTAACTCTAAGCAGGGATCTTCCGTTTCTTATATCTTCAAAAATAATATAGAATTCTATTGAATACAGATTAACAGCCGATTACCTAAAAGAACATTCCTCGTCAATATCCACCGCTCTTGAAATTCCTCCCGGTTGTGATTAACGCTTTTTTACCGACTAACACTCAGTCATTTGATTTAACCAGTCTGATTTCGATGGCCTCCAGGCGCAGGCTCTGCCCTTCGGTGCCAGCACTTTCGCCGTCTGAGGCCCATTCAGTTTCCCATCCTCGATTCTGAACATGAGTCCGGTATTCTACCGAATACCCCGGCATATCCACCAGCCGGATCTGAATCGCTTCCAGCCGGAGGCTCTGGCCGACAGTGCCGGCAATCTGACCATCCGATGACCAGTCATTTTCCCAGCCGCTGTTCTGAACATGAGTCCGGTATTCAATACGTGCCCCGGCTGGTAGATTATTCCCGGTGAGCTTAATCTCAATCCCCTCCAGGCGCAGACTCTGGCCCTCAGTTCCGGCTGGATTGCCGTCCGCTGCCCAACTGCTTTCCCAGCCGTTGTTCTGGACGTGGGTCCGATAACTGACGCCATCTGGCACCGTGATTTCGTTTTTGGTCCACTGGGCATACAGGGTTGACGTTGCTGCAGTAAAGTCCGCCCCATCGGCATAGGCGGTGCCGGTCCCATCCTGTTTGGTATTCCAGCCGGCAAAAGTATAGCCGGTGCGTTCAAAGGTGTTTTTAACCAGAGCTTGTTTCGTTCCTTCAGTGAAGACCTGATCCTTCATGGTGCCGATACCACTATTTTCGTTATAGGTTAAGGTATATGTTTGGACCGGGCTGGGACTAGGTCCTGGGCCAGGATCAGGGACAGCCTCATCATAAGCAATGGCGTAGGTGGAGAATTTTTTGGCGGTCAGTTTTATGGTTTTGCCACCGTCAATCAGCTCAATTTTTTCGCCGTCCTTTTCCGTGGTGGTAATCGTATCGACAGCCGAACCATGGTAGCGATAAATGACATAATCTGTTTTACCTTGAAGCGAAGGATCAAGCGGGATCAATACCTCAATCAGAGATAGCAGGTCAGGGACTGGTGTTGGTGTTGACGAATTAATTGTTTTCAATACCGAAAAATCAATAAACATCCCTACGGTTCTGCTGTTTGCTGCAGCAGTGGTGGATATAGCCTCTGCGTGCGGTGCCTTATTGTCTTTTTCTTCAGCAGTAAACCTGATCTCAACTAAATCGCCCTTTTCTGCAGATTTTTTATCATCATCGTTAAACTGCTTTTCAAGATTTCCGACAACAATCTCCGGTGTATCTGCTTTCACCTCGACCGCACTATTCATCGTTCCAGCTGGCAGGATGATGGTACTTGAAACGCTATAATTAGCATTATCAACACTCACAAGGGTGGTCACCACAATATCGTCCTTAACACCATTCTTGCTGACAACCACCAGATTATAGTTGCCGTTGGGCACATTATTAATAGTAAAGCCCCCGTTTGCATCGGTGGTGACGCTTACGCCAATTTGAACGTTGCCCTGCATCAGCTTAACCTCGGCACCAGACACTGGCTGATTCTTGCTGTCCGCAACCGTTCCCGACACCGTGAAGGTATTTTTATTGTTGGTCCACTGAGCATACAGGATAATGTTTTCTGTGACGGATGCACTAAATTGCGCACTGTCCGCGTAGGAGGTGCCGCTGCCGTCGGCACTGGTGTTCCAGTTTTTAAAGCTGTAGCCAACACGTGTGAAGGCATTGGCACTCAGGTTCTGTGGACTGCCCGCGCTGATCTGCTGTGATGTCATGTCACCCGCGCCGCTGTTGGCAGCATAGCTGATGCTGGTTATGGGAATGGCCTCATAATTGGCACTCACTGCGACGGCATTCCCCGGCATGGTGAAGGTTGTGGTTGCAGCGGCGGCATTAGTAAAAGTAACGCCGTCACCTGCAACTGTCCAGTTTGTGAAGCGCTGTCCGGCTTCCGGTGTGGCCGCTGTAATGGTGACTGTTGTGCCGGTACGGTAGTCGCCGCTTCCGGTTCCATTAGTCACCGTTAGTGGATAGGATAACGCCCAGCCATACCAATAACCATTCGGAGTACTAGTGTCAGCTGCCTCATATGCTGCTATAGCCGCAGACGTGTTGCCGCCGGCAATTGTGAGAGTGGTGAGTTTGCACTCTTTAAATGCATCTGTACCAACAGTTGGCGGGATTGCCCCCACAGTGAGGTTACTAAAAACCAGGCATTGATTAAATGCTTCCGTCCCAATTGACGTTACCTTTGGCATTTCCACTGTTGCTAAGGATGTGCATTCAGAAAATACGGATTTCCCAACTGAGGTTACCTCAGGCATTTTCATATCAGTTAAAGCGCTACACCCGGCAAATGCCCCTTCATCCATTGCGGTAACCGCCGACATTTCCACCGTGGTTAATTTTGCATCATTACCAAATGCCACTCTACCGATTGCGGTAACCTTAGGCATATTAATTGTGGTTAACCCTCTGCAGTCATAAAATCCTCCTTCACCAATTGATATGGCCACTGGTATTTCGACTGTTTCCAAACCTTCACACGAAGCAAATGCCCCTTTCCCGATTGTGGTAACCGTTGCCACGTTGAGATGCGTCAAAGCGGCATCCCAAGTAAACACATCTTCCCCGATTTCTGTTACTGCCGGCATTTCGACACTGGACAACACTTCGCAAAAATTAAACGCCCCGTCACCAATTGAGGTAACTTTTGGCATAGTAACCGTGGTTAATACGGCGCAATTACAAAACGTCCAGTCACCAATTGAGGTTACATCATCTGCCGCAAACAAATGTGTCACGGTAGCTTTAACAGTTGCTTTATCGATTTCCGCTCCGTCTGTTTTGGTATTTCCCACATTGGTTTCATAGATAACGCCATTTTTTCTTAAAACCCCATAGCCTGCTACTGCCGGTGTGGTTTCGGTCCACTGGGCGTATAGGGTTGTGTCTACTGTTTCTGTAAATGATGCACCATCGGCATAGTCTGTGCCCGTGCCATCTGGTTTAGTGTCCCATCTGGCAAAACTGAAGCCTGCCCGAGTGAATGTATTTTTATTCAGCGCCTGTGGCGTGCCTTCGCTGATCTTTTGTTCCGACATGGTGCCGGTGCCCTCGTTGGCATCAAAGCTGATAGTGGTTACCGGAACGGCCTCATAATTAGCAGTCACTGCGACGGCATTCCCCGGCATGGTGAAGGTTGTGGTTGCAGTAGTTGCACTATCAAGCGTCACGCCCTCGCCTGTAACCGTCCATTCCTTGAAACGCTGACCATCTGCTGGGTCGGCCGCCGTAATGGTGACTGTTGTGCCGGTACGGTAATCGCCGCTGGTTGTCGCCCCGCTTACGGTTCCATTGTTTATCGTAAGTGAATAAGGCAATGCCCAGCCATACCAGTACCCCTGGGGACTACTGCTGTCTGCATCCTCGTATTTTTTTACATTATCTGGGGTGTTGCTGCCGTCAATTGTCAGATTAGCGCATGAACAGCCCTCAAATGGATTTGTGCCGACACTTGTCGGCGGTGTTGCTCCTACAGTGAGATTTGCTAAAGTATCACACCCATAAAATGCATTGTCACCCAATG
>JGI24143J45723_1000141_pt1 | contig 37537 bp, 30 predicted proteins | sample BarGraIncu00432A_FD_45723 | JGI IMG/M metagenome (IMG submission 45723) | reverse complement strand
GTTTGTAATTGGTTGATTAGGAAGAAGAAAAGCCCCCAGACATGCGATGCCTGGGGGCTTACTGCTAAAAATCAACACGATCGGTAAACGGCTTGGATCTTCGGGCGCCCTCTTCTTTTTAAAACAATCCCCGGAACAAAAGCGGGTCTTATTCCCCCCCCCTCCAGCCCATGATCGTGGCAACATCTCCATTGAGCACCATGTCCTCGCCGGTCGGCATGACGAAAACCTTCACCCGTGAGTCATCGGCGCTGATCAGCATCTCCTTTCCCCTCATGAGGGCAAGCAGGTCCCGCTCGGGATCCAACTTGATACCGAACTGCTCCATCCCCGCCAACGCCATCCCGCGTATCGGCCAGTCGGCCCATCCCTCTCCGTAGCTGAAAACGATGGCGTCCGGCTTGCCAATGACGGCGAGATAAGCCCCCAGGTATTTCCGCAAACGGTAGACCTCCATGTCGAGCGCCAGTTTGCAACGCGGGTCTCCGTCGTTCGCCTCGTCCAGCAGTATGCGGCGGCTCACCAGTCGTCCGACGATTCCGGTCAGACCGCTTCTCTGGTTCATGAAGAGGTCAATTTCGTGCGCCGAGATCCCCACCGTGTTGATCATGAACGGGATGATCCCCGGGTCGATGTCGCCACAGCGGTTTCCCATCATCACCCCTTCAAGCGGGGTGAGCCCCATGCTGGTGTCAACCGACTCACCGTTTCGCACCGCGCAAAGCGACACGCCGTTGCCGGTATGCACCGTGACCAGGTTACTCTCCTCGGGAGCCACCCCGGCAAGGGCCGCCCCCCGGCGCGCAGCGTAGAGGTGCGAAGGGCCATGAAAGCCGTAGCGCCGTATCCCGTGGCGCTGGTACCACTCGTAGGGAAGCGGGTAGATGTAGGCGGCTTCCGGCATTGTTTGATGAAAGGCCGTGTCGAAAATGGCTACGTGGGGAATCTCAGGGAGAAATTCCTGGGCTGCGCGGATTCCAGCTAAATTAGGGGTATTGTGCAACGGCGCGAGATCCGCCATATCCCTGATGGCTTCGGTCACCTCCCCGTCAATCAGCACGGAGCGGGTAAATTTTTCGCCTCCATGCACGACGCGATGCCCAACTGCTCGAATTTTGCCGACATTTGGCAAAACCCCCACCTTCGGGTCAGTCAGCATGTCAAAGATCAGTTTCAGCGCAGACTTATGGTCGGGGCACTCCTCGTCGCGGTGCTGGGGATGCCGGCCGGGGACCTGGTGGGTGACAAAGGAGTCGCCAATGACAACGCGCTCCACCTTGCCGCTTGCCAGGGAAACCAGGTGCCGCCAGTCGAAAAGCTGATACTGCACGGAGAACCTTCGGCAGTTGAGTGTGAGAATTAGCATCGCGATTAGCTCCATGGGTTTCTGGCAGCAGCAGTATGCTTCATGCTGCCCGATTCCGTATTTCAATGCCACCTGAGAAAAAACCTGCCAGCGCAGGTAGTCGCCGCCTCAGTGCAAGCACTTCAGCCCTCGCTTTCGCCAAGGCACGGGTAGGCAAACTAACACGGCCTCCGAAAAACTGCAAATACTTAGGCCGGGCAGCGTCCCCCAACCAAGCCCAACGCTCAGGGATGTTGCAGCACCAGGTCGGCAATCACCGGGCGGTGATCGGAGGCTTGCCCGGATCCGGCCCAGCAGCGTAGCACCCGGAAGTGCGCGTCCGTCATGATGTGGTCGATCCGCATCCAGGAGATCTTCAGCCAGGGGAGCCGGTATTTAAAAAGCCAGTGCCCGTAGGTAAAGCCGTACCCCCTCCCTTGGCGGGCGAAGGCGTCCAGCAGTCCCGCCTCCCGCAGGGTGGCACACGCCAGTGAGGCGTCGGGAGCATTGAAATCCCCGGCGACGATGACCGGACCCCGTTCCCGGCTCAAACCGGCCGCGACCGCAAGCGCCTGGGCACGGCGCGTGTTCACGTTGTGGCCGAAGAGCTGGATTGCCTCGGGGAGGTACCAGGGTTGTTTCCTCGCGGTCCTGAAGGCATTGAGGCTCCTGCGGGGGGTTTTCAAATGGACGTTGTACAGGGTGACGAGCGACTGGCCAAGGTGCAGTTGGCAGCGCAAGTATTCCTGATTCTCTCCAGGAAGCTCGCGGACCTCCAACTCGGAGAGGGGATATCTGCTCGCAATGAGGAACTGCCCGTGCGGGCGCACCTGCCAATCCTTGAAATAGTCTGCCAGAGGGCCGCTTAAGGAGCCAATGGCGTCCTGAAAAAACACCAGGTCCGGGTGGCAACGGGTGATCTCATCTTTGAGGGGTGCCAGATCGTAACTGCCGTACTTGACGTTCCAGGTCATGACCCGAAGGTGCAGCGGCTCCGAGACACTAACAACCGGTTGCCCGGACCAATGAAAACCCATGATGGGGCCGAAAACCCAAGCGACACCCAGCAGAGGGAGCCAGGTCCAGACACGATCAACCTGGTAGATGAAGACGGTCAAAAAGATTCCGGGGATCGCCCACATCGCCTGGGGCAGATAGACGTTCAGTGCTCCAAACCAAAAACGGTCCGGACCGGACCAATTTAAAATGGTGATTGTTGCCAGCAGGATTGCATAAACAAAAGTAAGGCAGAGCAGCATCGGTAAACCTTTCAAATAGACTCTCCTCTCCTTATGAGACCTCGCTCTCTCAAAAGGCCCACCCTACCGAAAACACCGGTTAAAGCCTGTTTTTCTCTCGAAGGGCATTGTTTAAAGTAGGCAGCGCCGCTCCGATCTCGCTGCTTCCTTCTGCCGAAGTCAGTGTGTTCAGTAGGGCAGAAACTACCGGAACTTTCTTTGCGTCAACCCCGGTCCAGTATGTTGCCATCTCATGGGGCAAGAGATGCAGGTACTCTCCCCGGTATTCGCCCTGTATGTGCGTCAGCAGATCCCGGTAGAGGTCCACGGGGTACTCGTCGAAACGAGGACGACCGTCGAAGCACATGTAATCGGGGTGGGTATTAACCAGTGCCATGCCGCCATGTTCCGCAATCCAGCGCAGCTTTTGCTTCCAGATACTGATGTCCGTCTCCCCGAACAGTATGTACAGAGTAAAATCTTGCGGCAGCGTGTAGGGTAGTTCGACATACCCATTGGCCGGCAGTTTCCCTCTCTGCAGGATCGGAAAGATGGTCCCGACGCCGTCGGACTGCGGCTCGAACGGATCGGTGTCAAAGGAGGAAGCGTCGTAGCTTATGTCCAGTCCGTGCAGCCATTCGAAGTTGTGGTACACACAGGGAGAGCGGAACCCCACGGCACCCCACTCCTTGAGATAGCCGTTGATCCCCTTGGCGTGCTCGGCAAAGCTGCTGGCCGACTCGTACATTTTCCTGTTGTGCTCGAGACCATGCACCCCGACCTCGAAACCTTGCTCCACCAGCAGGTGGCGCAGTTCCGCGGGGAGATGGTAATCGTGGGCCACGAAGTTGAACGAGGAGCGAAATCCCATCTCCCGCTCCAACTCCATCAGCTGCCGGGTGCGCATCACCCCGCGCGCCGTGTCGACGTCATGGGTGAGCACCACGGAGAAACGCTTCCCCCCGGGCCAGCCCGAAAAGTCGGCCGGCTGAGCTCCGGCGCTGCGGTCTATCGGCCAGACCTCCCGGTACAGCTTCCTTTTCTGGCGTGCGACCAAGCCCCTGATGACTATTTGCACCCTGCGCGACAGCAGGGGTTTAACCTTATAGTAGGCCCGGGCGATGGCCTCCTCACTGATAAGTTTCATGCGGCTCCTCCTTGAGACGCTCACTCGCGCGGGCTGACCGTGCGCTTGTTGAGAACAGCCGAGGATAGTAAAGATTTGTAAAGACTAACGTTATGGAAAATATACTGTAAGCTGCGGGCATTGCAAGTATACCCCGTCCCGGCCTCGCCGGTATTGGTCCACGGTTCATGCTGTTTTGGCCGAGACAGCGCACGGCCGATATGATATCGTTTAGCGCTTTTCCTCACCACGCCCTATGGGCCAACGCAGAAGTAAGCTACCTGAAATAATTGCCGGGCAAGCAACGATGACTGGCATTGCCATTACACCTACCGGAGAGAGTTCATGGAAAAGAAACTGACCGTCAATGATATAACCATGGCTTATGACGACTGCGGTGAAGGTCCCGCCCTGCTGCTGGTCCACGGCTTCCCCTTGAACCGCCAGATGTGGCAGGCACAGTTGCTCCCACTTGCCAGCGCCGGGTACCGGGTGATCGCCCCGGACCTGCGTGGTTTCGGCTCCAGCGACGCTCCCGCGGCGGGTTACAGCATGGACGGCTTCGCGGACGACCTGGTCGCCCTTTTGGACGCTCTGCAGATCGAGCGGGCCGTGGTCGGAGGCATGTCCATGGGCGGGTATATCCTGCTGGACCTCTTGGAGCGCTACCCGGAGCGGGTAGCCGCCGCCTGCTTCATCGCGACCAAGAGTTCTGCCGACGACGAGGAAGGGCGCGCCCGCAGGAGCGCCATGGCCGCCCAGGCGGAAAGGCTCGGGGCCAACCCCATCATAAAAAATTTCGCAGAGCTCCTCTTCGCGCCTGAGACCATGTACCGGCAACCGGCTCTCATCGCCCAGGTCACCTCGTGGATGCGCTCCACGCCTGCCGGCGCGCTCGCCGGCGGGCTTTTGGCCATGAGGGACCGCAAGGATTATACCCCGCTTTTGCCCGGTTTCCCAGTGCCCTCCCTGGTGGTCGTCGGTAGCGAGGACCGCGCAGCTTCCCCCAAGGCCGTCGAGCTTTTCACCTCGGGGCTCCCAAGCTGCACCAGCCAGGTCATTCCCGAGGCCGGACACATGGTAAACATGGAGCAGCCCGGGGAATTCAACGCGGCGCTGCTGCGCTTTCTTGACGGCATCAGGGATACCCTGTGAATAGCGCCCTATTTCAGAGTGCCACCCTGCTGCTCCTCGCGGCGACCCTCGCCGTTGCACTGCTTTGCTATCGGGCCCTGCTGCGCCGCTCCTCAACAGAAGCGCGCTTCGAGGTGCTGGAAAAGGGGCTGGAGCGCTTGGAGCGGACCTTCCAGACTGAGTTGGGAAGAAACCGCGAGGAACTTTCGGGTAGCTTCCGCTCCTTCGGCGAAACGGTACAAAAAAGAATGCTGGAGATCGCCTCGCTACAGAAAGGGCAGCTGGAGGGGTTCGCCCAGCAGATAGGGAGCCTCACAGCCAGTAACGAGCAGCGCTTGGACAAGCTGCGCGAGACGGTGGAACTGCGGCTTAAGTGGCTCCAGGAAGATAACGCCAAGAAGCTTGACCAGATGCGGGCCACCGTCGATGAAAAGCTGCACGAGACCCTGGAAAAGCGGCTCGGCGAATCCTTCAAGCAGGTAAGCGGGCAGTTGGAGCAGGTGCACCGGGGACTGGGAGAGATGCAGACGCTCGCGGCAGGCGTGGGCGACTTGAAAAAGGTGCTCTCCAACATCAAGACGCGCGGCACCCTGGGAGAGGTCCAGTTGCATAACCTCCTGGAGCAGATTCTGACGCCGGACCAGTACACCTCGAACGTCGCCACCAAGCCGGGGAGCGACGCGCGGGTCGAGTTCGCCGTGCGCCTGCCGGGCCGGGACGACAAGCCCCTCTGGCTCCCGATCGACGCCAAGTTCCCCCAGGAGGACTACCTGCGCATCGTCGAGGCCCAGGAGCAGGGGAACCTGGCGGCGCTCGCGGAAGCGAACAAGCAGTTCGACAAGACCGCCGTCGGCATGGCGAAGCTCATCTGCGACAAGTACCTGGCGCCCCCGCACACGACCGATTTCGGGGTCATGTTTCTGGTTAACGAGGCGAGCTATGCCACGGTGCTGAGCCGACCCGGGCTCTTTGACACCATCCTGCGCGACCACAAGGTGATCGTCGCGGGACCCACCACTATTGCCGCCCTGCTCTCGTCACTCAGTCTCGGGTTTCGCACCCTCACCATAGAAAAGCGCAGCTCCGAGGTCTGGCGCCTTTTGGGTGCCATCAAAACAGAATTCATGACCTTCGGTACGCTACTGGAGAAAACCAGGAAGAAACTGGACGAGGCCTCCTCCAGCATCGATACGGCCGCCACCCGCACCCGGCGCATCCAGAAAAAGATGCAGGGGATCGAGGAGCTGCCGGCGTCGGAGGCCGCTGAAATGCTCGGCATCGAGCAGCTGCCGGAAGCGTTGGAAGTGAGCGAACTGGAGTGGTTGGACGAGGTGAAATAGGCTGGCGAGTAAGGGTACGGCTAACAGTGGAGACGCATTGCATGTCTCCTTTACCCGATCAAAACCGGGACCCAACTAGAGGGCGGCAGCGCTGAGACGCATGCAATGCGTCTCTACCTTTCTGGAACCTGGGTATGTTAAGGGGGAATGAGATGGTATTTTCGAATACCCGCAGCGGCCGGTTTTGCGCCGACCGCTACGGGTTAGCTGGACTTCAAATGTGGGTTACTTGATCTGGCCGCGGATTTCGCCATCGGGATTGGCAGTGGTATGGACGTTCACGTAGGCGTCACCGGATTTAAAGAGATTTACTAGGTCGGCAACCGTCTTACCCTGGAGAGGGCCGATGAGATCCTTATCCATGATGGTCCCCTGGGCGAGTACACCGCTAAACTTTCCGCTTTTCTCCTCGCTGAAGAGACCTGCCACCGGCGGACCATCCTCGCCCTTTTTGGCCATGTGGATGTGGGCCGCGTTGGCATCCGTGATGTTCTTGACGTGCAGCTGGAAAGTCAGGCTCTTGCCGTCCTTGCTGAGCTTGAATTCCGCTTTACCTGTGGCCTTGGATACCGGTTTTTTGGTCTCTTCCTTCGGCGTCAGCTTGGCCTTGAAACTATTTCCCATGGCAAAACAGGTCGAGGCCGCAAATACTACGGCCAGTACGACAAACAACAAAAGTTTAGCTCTTCTCATGGTGCTCCTCCCTTTTAGCTGCGTTTAAATGAGTGTCAACCTCGAAAGGTATTAAGCAATATTAACAAATATCACTTCAAAGTCAACACCACCCAAAAGAAGTAACTGGCAGGTAGCGGAATCCCACTCTCCCAAGCGGCCCGGCAGCCGGTCAGGAGAACTCCGCCAGAGCCTGCCCGGGCTTGACCGCTTCCCCGACGGCCACCAGGATCTTGGCGACCTTCCCGGGGATATGCGCGGTTATGTTGGTTTCCATCTTCATCGCCTCGAGTACCACCAGCAGGTCATCGACCTCGAGCTGCTGTCCCACCTGCGCCACGATCTTGAAGACGACCCCTGCGATCGGGCTGCGGCAGACCTTCCCGTCGCTCAGGCTCTCCCCCTGGGGGAGGTGCGGCTGCTGCGCGGGGAGCGGCGCCACCGGGTGCGCCTGCAGGGTGGAGGTCGGTTCCGGGAACGAACCGGGCATGCGCACCTCTTCACCTTCCTCGACCTCAACGTCAACGAGGTATTTCTTGCCGTCTATGGTAAGCGTAAGTTGCACGGGCTACTCCTTTGAACTGTGCGCCGGAAAGCGTCCTTTCCGGCCGTGAGGGGGCATTACCTTCTCAGATAATGGGACGACTGGACCACCACCCGGCTCGACTGCCCCCAGGCGTTCATCAGTAGGGGATCAAGGAACCTCACCTGCCGGATCCTGACGCTCTTCCCCAGGTAGGCGGCGATGGCCGCGGACATGACCATCAGCAGTTCCGGGGTGATCGGTTCATCTTTCACAGCTTCTCTCCTCAAGTGACACCGCGCTACAGCGGGATCAGGCCGTGCTTCTTCATGGGCCGGAACTCGCGCTTGGTGTGCAGGATTTCCAGCGTCATGGCGAGGTGACGCCTGGTCTCGGCCGGCTCAATGATGTCATCGACCTCGCTGCGGGCCGCGGCCGCGTACGGGGTGGCAAAGGTCGCCTGGTAGTTCGCCATCAACTCTTCCCGCTTCGCCTTGGGGTTCTCGGCACGCGCGATCTCTTCCCGGAAAATCACGTTTACCGCGCCCTGCGGCCCCATGACGGCGATCTCCGCAGTGGGCCAGGCGATGACCCGGTCCGCCTCCAGATCCTTGCCGCACATGGCGAGGAACGCCCCGCCGTAGGCCTTGCGCAGGATGACCGTGATCTTCGGGACCGTGGCCGCCGAGTAGGCGAAGAGCATCTTCGCGCCGTGGCGGATGATGCCGCCATGCTCCTGCTGCACCCCCGGGATGAACCCGGGGACGTCGACCAGGGTCACCAGCGGCAGGTTGAAGGCATTGCAAAAGCGGACGAACCGGGCAGCCTTGTCCGAGGCGTCTATGTCAAGGGCCCCCGCCAGCACGCAGGGCTGGTTCGCCACGATTCCGATGCTGCGCCCCATGATCCGCGCGAAGCCGACCACGATGTTCGCGGCGAAGAAAGGCTGCACTTCTAAAAAGTCACCGGAGTCGACGATCCGGTAAATGATGCTGCGTACGTCGTAGGCCTTCTTCTGCTCGACCGGGACCAGGTTGTTCAGCGCCTTGTCCGGCAGAATCGCTTCGGTCCAGGGGGTCTGCGGCGCGTCGTCGAGGTTATTGGAGGGGAGAAACGAGAGGAGCTTCTTGCAGATGCGCAGCGCGTCCAGGTCGTCCTCGGCTACGAAGTGCACCACCCCGGACTGGTTCATCTGCGCCTGGGGTCCCCCGAGCGCCTCGGCGGTTACCTCCTCGCCGGTCGCCTCCTTGATTACGGCCGGGCCGGTGATAAACATGCGGGAGTTCTTGGTCTGGATGATGAAGTCGGTGAGGGCGGGGCTGTAGGCGGCGCCGCCGGCGCAGGGCCCGCAGATCAGGGAGATCTGCGGCACGCTCCCGGAGAGCATGACGTTGTGATAAAAGATCCGGCCGTAACCTGCCAGGGAATCAATCCCCTCCTGGATTCTCGCCCCGCCGGAATCGTTAATGAAGACAAACGGGGTGCCGATCTTGAGGGCCGCCTGCATCGCCTGCACGATCTTATCGCTGTGCACCTCTCCGGCTGCCCCCCCCGAGACCGTGAAATCCTGGCTTGCCAGGTGCACCAGGCGGCCGTGGACGCTTCCCGCCCCGGTCACCACCCCCTCGGCCGGCATCTCGCGTTCCGCCATGCCGAAGTTGGTGCAGCGGTGATGGGCGAAAAGGCCGAACTCCTGAAAACTGTCCCGGTCGACCAAGGCGTCGACCCGCTCGCGCGCGGTCAGGGAGCCGTGGGCGTGCTGCTGGTCGATCTTGGCTCGTCCGCCGCCCAGCTTCAGTTCGTTTTTCCTGTCGTTTAATTCACGGATCTTGTCTTCGATGGACATTGGGTCAGTTCCTTTGCCGTTCGGCACGCTAATCGGTAAGGGCACAACGCTATCCCTGCTGGTACGGCGCGACGGTCACCTTGTGCTGCTGACCGCTCAGGGTGACCGTGTAAGTGACCGGACCGGAGATCTTGCCGGGGTGTCCCTGCGGGGTCTTGGTCTCCGAGGCGCCGGTCGCCGGATCGCGCCCGAGATTCCTGGGGCCTTCATGCCGGGAGGCAAAAAACTTGGGCGCCACCTGGGGAAACATGGCATAGGTCAGCACATCCTCGTCCGAACCGTTGCACCCCTCCAGCGGAAGCGCCTAGGCACGCAGCCTCGCCCATTCGGGCTCCAAAAGATCGGCCGGGCGGCACTCGATAGTCTCCTTCTTGGCGTGGCGCCGTGCCAGTTCTATGATCTCGGGGCTACGCTCCCCGGGGGCCGCGCCGTAATAGCCGAGCATCAGGTCAGCGAACTCCCCGGTCAGCACCTTGTAGCGACCCATGATGACGTTCAACACCGCCTGGGTGCCGACGATCTGGCTGGTCGGCGTCACCAGCGGCACGTACCCGGTGTCCTTTCTAACGATCGGGATCTCGTCCAGCACCTCGCTCATCCGCTCTCCCGCCCCCTGCTGCTTCAGCTGGCTCTCCATGTTGGAGAGCATCCCGCCGGGGATCTGGCTCTTAAAGATCTCCGTCTCCACGCCGGTCACTGCGGAAAGGAACTCGGTAAAGCGCGGCAGCACCTGCGCGAAGTGCTTTTTGACCTTGAGGATGCGCGCCAGATCGAGCCGGGTGCTGAATCCGGTCCCTTCCAGCATTTCGACGAAGCTCTCGGTCGGGTTATGCCCGGGTCCGAGGCTCATGGAGCTGACCGCGGTGTCGACGCAGTCCACCCCCGCCTCGACCGCCCGCAACAGGCTCACCAGGGTGACGCCGGTCGTCGCGTGCACGTGGAGATGGACGCGGGTCTGGTCCCCGCAGGCCTTTTTGATCCCCCGGACCAAGTCATAGGCCGCCTGCGGCTTGATGAGGGCGGCCATGTCCTTGATGCAGATGGAGTCGCACCCCATCTCGGTAAGCCTTTTGGCCTCTTCCACAAAAAGGGCTGTGGAATGGATCGGGCTCACGGTATAGGAGATAGTCGCCTGGGCGTGCTTGCCGCTTTTTTTCACCGCGGCTACCGAGCGCTCCAGGTTTCTGAGGTCGTTCATGGCGTCAAAGACCCGGAAGACGTCGATGCCGTTTTCCGCACTTTTTGCGACGAAACGGTCCACCACCTCGTCCTGGTAGTGGCGGTAGCCCAACAGGTTCTGGCCGCGCAAAAGCATCTGCAGCGGGGTCTTCGGCATCAGCTTCTTGAAGGTCCTGAGCCGCTCCCAGGGGTCCTCGTTCAGGAACCTGATGCAGGCGTCGTAGGTTGCACCTCCCCAACACTCCAAAGACCAGTACCCGGCGTTATCCAGATCCTCGCAGGCGCCGATCATGTCGTCAGTACCAAGCCGGGTGGCGATCAGGCTCTGATGCGCATCGCGCAGCGCCAGTTCGGTAACATCGATAATACGATCCATAAATGTGCCCCCTGTCAGTCGCAAGCGCTCCAGGCGCTTAGCTTTCGAGTAGAGATTCTACGCGCTGTGAGAGATTTATCAAGCATTAATCTTTTGTTTATCTAATGTATACGGTGGGACTAACAGAATCTAACTATTGTGGATTATGACGTGAATCTTCTGCTATTGGAAGGGTGTGCCTTTATTGGATAAGAGGGTGCTACGGCGGACAGTCAGCAGGGGAGGCAAAGAAAAAGCAGCTCTGCAGTGAGAGATAAAAGTAATGACAGCTGGTTAAAAACAAGGTTGCTGTGCAACGCCCGGCGTGAGGCGCCCCCTTCAGGCGCGCAGCATCGCCTGATAGAGTTCCAGGTAGGACTGGCTTTCCCGCTGCGGAGGATATTTGTCACGCACCAGGGCCCTCCCGTTTTGCCCGAGCTTCTCGCGCAGCAGCTGGTCGGTCACCAGCATTTCGGCCTTGCGGCGGAACTCACCGGCGTCCCGGTACAAGAGCCCGTTAGCGCACTCCCGGACGATGGAGCGGTTCCCCTCGATGTCGGTCACCAGCAGGGGCTTTCCATAAGCGAGCCCCTCCAGGACGCTGTTCGCCATCCCCCCCTCGATGAGAGAGCTGTTCAGAACGACATCCGCCGCACGGTACAGATCCCCCATGGCGTCGTGCCCCACCACCCCGAGGTACCGGGCAAAGGGATAGCGCTCCAGCGCCTCCATCACCTCGGCCGCGTAAGCGGGGTCGAGCACCGGACCGACCAGCAGGAAGCGTATCCCGGGATGGACCGCGTGCAGGGCCGCCAGGGGCTGCAAGGGAAAAAGGACGTTTTTCACCGGACGCAGGCCGGCAGGGAGCAGGAAGGTGCAGCTATCGGCAGCCGGCGCCGCTAGCGCGGAGAGCGTCGGCAGTTCCACCCCCTGGGCGATGACGACGGTGCGCTCCTCCAGGCTCGGCAGGTGCTCCGCCAGCCGGCGCTTCACATAGGCGTGAAAGGCGACCAGGCGAGAGGCGGCTCTCAGCGCGGCATGGGTGTCAAAACTGCGGTGGTCGTCGAGCGCCTGGTAAACGTCCGTCCCGGTCAGGGTCACCAGGTAGGGGATCGACAACTCGCCGGCCAGCGCATGAGCCATGCGCCCGCCGTGGTAGGCGTGAAAGGCATGCAGAATCTGGGGGGCAAAGGCCTTGACCCCCGCCAGGAGCTCCTCCCCGGACATGCGGTCCACCGGAAAGACCTGCACCTCGCAACCAAGTAGCCTCAAATGCCGCTCTATCCGTCTCACCGTCACGGCATTCCCGTTCTCGGCGGGGTAGTAGTGGGGTGCAATCATGCAGATGCGCATTGGTAAACCTCGAGTGGAGCTGATAGTGACGCAACGGGTTCCACGGGAGCCTGCCTAAACCGACAGCTTTCAGCAGCTCCCGCATGCTTCATAATAGCCGCAAAACCCGCGCCAGGCAAGGGAAGCGCTTGCCTCACCGCGCCAATCATGGTACTTTATGCGCAATCCCGAGGTACGAGACATGAAAATCACCATCCTCGGCTCTGGCACCTCGACCGGCATTCCCATGGTCGGCTGCCACTGCCAGGTCTGCGAATCTACGGACCAGCACGACAAAAGGACCCGTGCCTCCATTCTGGTCGAGTGCGGCGGACAGCGCATCCTGGTCGACACCTCGACCGACCTGCGCAGCCAGATGCTGCGTGAGGCGGTTCCGCAGATCGACGCCGTGCTGCTGACCCACACCCATGCCGACCACATCCACGGCATCGATGACCTGCGCGGTTTCCACTTCATCCACCGCCGGGTCATCCCCTGCTACGGAAGTCCGGAAACCATGGCGCGGGTCACCGCAAGCTTCGCCTACATCTTTGAAGGGCTCTCCAGCGAAGGGTATTCCCCGCTTATGACCCCCTTTACGCTTGAGGCCCCCATCAAACTCTTCGGCTGCACGGTCCAGCCAGTTCCGATCTATCACGGCTCCCTCAAGGCGACGGGATACCGGTTTGACAACGCCGCCTACCTCACGGATTGCAGTGAGATCACCGAGGCTTCACTGAAGCTACTCCAGGGACTCGACCTGCTGATAATCGACGCGCTGCGCTACTCCCCTCACCCCAATCATTTCAACATAGAGGGGGCGCTGCAGGTGGTGCGCCAGTTGCGACCGCACCGCACGCTCTTGACGCACCTGACCCATGAGGTGCACCACTCCGACGGCGCGCGCCTTCCGGAAGGGGTCGAGTTCGCCTACGACGGCCTGACCGTCGAACTGCCATGACGGCGGGTGCCGCCGCCACCGTAGCACTACCCTCGCGCTACCAGCAAAACGGACGGAGCTGATGTTCAGAGACATTCGACTGCACGGCTATGCCAACGATCAGGTCGAGTTTTACGCCATCACGGCCGGGACCGAGGCGTACAACCGCTATTTTTTCAACTCCGACCAGGCCGACGCCCGCGAGATTCGCTTTTTCTCCGCCGGTAACGAGTTCATCATCGGCCGCGACGGGATCAGCCACAGCGGCAATGGTGGCTCCTTCTGCGAGTACATGTTCGGGGTGGATCAGCCGATCGCCGACCTCGCCAAGGAGGAGGTTTCCAACCGCCTTGTCGTCTACGGCACTCATTACGACAGCCGCTCCGGCACCCTCAAATTCAGCGACCGGACCGACGGCTATCACAGCTTCGAAAAGATCTTCTTCGACGGCAACGCCGTGTTCAACTATTTCTTCGCCATCACCGGCGCCGAATTCACCGGCCAACTGTGCGAGCAGCAGGAGCGGATCGTCAAGGTGCTGGGCAAAGCGCTCAAGCGCTCCGGCGCCGTGGGGTGCGAACACGACAACCTCATCATCGAGGAAATCCTCAGCATCATCGATGACCCGAGCGCCCACCTCTTCCTCTTCAAACTGATCAACACCCGGCACCGGGAATACAGCGACACCTTCCAGGCGCTCTACTTCTCCAACAAGAAGATCACCGACGCCGACTTCCAGAAGCTCTCCGTCCTCGCCGAGCGCTACGGCATCGACCGCTACCAGCAGGAGCGCATCCGGATCGACGTCATGTACAAGCATCCGGACAACCGGCGCATCGTGGACGAGTACAAGAACATCCTGATCGCCTGCAACCGCAAGGGCGAGATCAACAAACTGGAGAACGCCCGGCTCACCCGCCTGAAGACCCTCTCGGTGCGCAACAAGATCCCGGGCGCGCTTTTCTATACCCTGGACGAGATGCTGAAGAAGGACAAGAAACTCGTCGACCTGGAGGAAAGCAACTACATCTCGGAGACCAGGCAAATCCTGGAAGGGATGTTCCTTTCCGAGCGGCACATCGAGAGCACCATCGACGCCGAGGACATGCTGAAGCTGCTGTTCGCCAAGAAGCAGGCAGCTGAAAACCGTGACCACGCCTTCGAGGAGATGCTGCTGGACGCGAGCAAGGTCTGCGACGAGAAGATCCGCGACGGCGCGGACATCTCCCTTCTGGAAGGGTATTCCTACATCATCACCTATTTCGACCGCTATGACGCGACCTCCTCCGCCATCAACCAGCTCGCCTTCATGGAGAACGTCAGGATTTCCGAGGAGATGATCAGGAGCCTTTTGGGAAACAAGAGCGCCTTCGACCTGCTGGCGAGCGGACTCTTCACCAAGCTCTTTCTTTCCGGAATCTTCGAGGACAAGTATCTGGGGACCTACGGCAGGAAGAAGGTGGCCTGCCTGGCGAGCGGACTGAAGCAGATCGAGGAGAACCGGCTCACCACCGGCGCTCTTTTGGAGCAGTTGCTGCAGATCGATGCCGACGAAAGGCTGTACATCACCCTGATTGAGCACGTCAAAGACAGAATACGCAATTTTTACTCAAAGTACGCCACCAAGGCCGATCAGGATGCGCTCAAGAAAGAGCTCACCGAGGAACTGACTCACAAAAAGCTCCTGCAAGGAGAGATACCGGCGCGCCTCTTCGCCGAGACCATCCTCGCCATCAAGAAAGAGGCGGTCTACATACACAACCTGCTCCCCCAGATCATCGCGGAGAAGAACAGCTCGCTGCGCGAGGACTTCCTGGAGAACTCCGGGCTGGACCGCTTTTACGTCGAGGAACTGGAGCGGGAGTTCTTCGAGCTGAACGGGCTCAACCTTGAGGAGCTGTATCAGATCAGGAAGGGGTTGAATTAACAGTCCCAGATGTTTCTACAAAGGCTCCATCCGGCGACAGCTCAAGGCGCAGCCGCCGGTCCACTGCCGTCAGTTGTTTGCCCTTTTTCCTTCCGAGTCTCATTGACCAGCTTCAACTCCAGTCGACAGCCCAGAGCATTAGCATATTTCCGTAGTGTAGCCAGAGAAGGCGAGTGCTTACCGCTACCAGACTCGAGGCGCGCTATGGCAGATTGTGTCGTGCCTATGCGCTCGGCAACTTCTGCCTGCGTGATACCCGCGGCAGCACGTGCTTTAAGAAATTCGTCGAGAAGCGCAAACTCCTCACCAAGCTTGTCATATTCTGCTTTTACGTCGGCCCGCTTCAGAGCGGAGGCTTTAAGTTCTCTGTGAGTAAGCATCATTTATCTCCTTCATGCGCCTTCTGGCAATTGCGATTTCTCTGTTCGGTGTTTTGTCTGTCTTTTTAACGAACTGATGGAGAAACACAATCTTCTTGCCAATTATCGTGCAGTAAAATACTCGTGCAATTCCCTCCGCTCCCTTTAGTCGCAATTCAAACAAACCTTCGCCCATGGCGCGAGTGTGCGGCATGCCGAGATCCGGTCCGTAGCACTCCATTCTGTCGGCATACCGGAGAAAACGGCCAAGGAAGCCCGCCGGCATGGCAAGGATTTCGTTTTGAACCGATTCGCTGAAGTAGGTGATAGTCCAAATCATGGGGCCATTATAGCGTATTTGCTATGTCGGGTCTAGGGTTTGCTGGTATCGATGAGCCCCGCCTCTCCCTTGACACCCTCCGCCATTTCCCCTAAAGTACGCAGGTGTGTAAATTTTGTACTCAGAGGCCGAAATGACTGATAGAGCGGAACAACTGGAGCGGATCGGCGAGAGGATCGCCTCCTTTGGCAAGGAAAACCTGGACGAAATGCTCCACATGGTTGGAGAAGGGGTGCGCCTGATCTCCTCCCTGGAACGGGTGCGTATCTACCTGGAAGACCTGACCCGGGGTGCGCTCTCCTGCGCTTACTGCTGCGGCGACTTCGCCGCCGAGATACGGGAGGAAACCTTTCCCATCATCTCCAGTGAGGGAGCGGTGTCGCTCACCTTCGTCAACCAGAAGGTGGCGCAGTTCCGCAACCCCGCCGAGAACGGTCTCCCGCTGGACCAGGAGTTTTCCCGCCGCTTTCAGATCGACGGCACCACGCTGCTGCCGATTACCAGCCGGGGAAAATCGATCGGCGTCGCCTGTCTGGACGGTGCGCCCCTTTCCGGCGCGCAGATCGCAATCCTCTCCCCGTTCCTCGCGCAGGCGGGTGAAAGGGTTGATCAGGCCCGCAAGTACCACCAGCAGCTCCTCTTGGCGCGCCGGGTCGAGCTTTACAAGAAGCGGGAGGCCGCAGGCTTCATGGTGCGATCCGCCGTCCGGCTCATCGACGGCCTCACCCTCGCCTCGGTGCTGATCCCGGTCCGGGGCGGCATGGAAGTGCTGGCAAGCCACGCGGAGGACCCTGACCTGAAGGCGCTCTACGACAGCGTGGGGAGCATCGGCCTGAAGCAGGGAACCTCTCTGGTTTCCCGCTACGTTGACGAAAGCGGGACCATAACCGATGACCGGCTGCTGCAGCCGCTCTATATTGCCGACCTCTGCGACGAGACCATCCAGCGCCGCGCGCTCACCGAGGAGATGGGGCTGCGCTCGCTCTACATGGTGCCGCGCTTTGAGCCAAAGACGCGCCGTATCATCTGCCTCATCAATTATTTCACCCGGCAACTCTCCAGCTTCTCCGAGTTCGAGATGGGACTTTTGCAGACCCACGCGGAGATGGTGGAGCGGGTCATCAACGAGGTCGGGGGTGAGCACCTGGAGATCAAGGTCCTCTCCGAGATTTCCGACCTGCTGCAGGAGCGTAACGAAGGGCTGCACCAGTTTCTCACCAAGGTCCTTTCCAAGGCGACCGAGCTGATCGGCGCCGACACCGGGAGCATCGCCATCATCGAGGAGCGCGAGGGGGAAAAGTGGCTTCTCGTCGAGGACGAGGAGGGGAACATCGTGGGAGCCAAGAACAAGGAGTGGCTCAAGAAGAAGATTCCCCCCTTCAAGGTGGGGGGCTCGGACCTTCCCATGGAAGAGCGCAGCCTCACCGGCTACGTCGCCTGGTCCAAGAAGCCGCACATCATCGCCCAGGTCTCCGACTCCGGGCAGCACGGCGGATTCCACCGCCCCATGAGCGAGCTGATCCGAAGCGAGATGGCCGTCCCGGTCATCAGCGACGACGAGGTGATCGCGGTCATCTGCCTCAACTCCCTCCAGGAAGGTTACTTCACCGAGGAGCACAAGCGGATCCTGCAGATCATCGACCGGCTCACCTCGCGCCACATCTCCGACATCCAGCGCATCGAGCGGCTGCAGCACGAAGTGGCCAAGCTCCACAGCGACATCGCCTACAAGGATCCCAAGGTTTCCTCCTATCGCCTGGGGAACATCATCGGCAACAGCCGCAAGGCCCAGGAGATCGTCGAGTTCATCAACACGGTCTCCCCGCCGCTCTCCAACAGGATCGCCCTCTGGAGCAGGAACATCCTGCAGGAGGCGACCATTGGACTCCCCTCCATCCTGGTGCTGGGACCCACCGGCGCGGGGAAGGAATTTTTCTTCAACAACCTGTACAACAAGCTGAACGAACTGTACCGCCAGGAGGTCAATCCCGACGGCGAACTGCCGGTGAAGAAGACCAACATCGCGGCCTACAGCGGCGAGCTCACCTACTCCGAGCTCTTCGGGCACACCAAGGGGGCCTTCACCGGCGCCTACAGCGACCGTAAGGGAATCATCGAGGAGGCGGGCGGCGGCGTGGTCTTCCTGGATGAAATCGGCGACGCCGACCCGAAGACCCAGGTCCAGCTGCTGCGCTTTCTCGATAACGGCGGCTTCGTGCGCCTGGGAGAGAACCGGGAAAGAATCAGCCGCGTGCTGCTGGTCGCCGCCACCAACAAGGACCTCCAAAAGGAGATCCGGCTCGGCAACTTCCGCGAGGACCTTTACCACCGGCTCACCGAGCTCTCCGTCATGGTGCCGTCCCTGAACGAGCGCCGCGAGGACATACCCGACCTTTCCACCCACTTTCTCGGCAAGCTCTACCGCACCTACCGCAGCCGCGCCGAGGCGCGCGACGACGCGCCCGCCCTCTCCATGGATGCCAAGGAAGCGCTGGTGGGGCACAACTACCAGGGAAACATCCGCGAGTTGCGCAGCATCCTGCTGCGGGCGCTCTTTTTCCGAAGCGGTAAAGTCGTAACCGGTGAGGACATCAAGCGTGCCATCAGAGACGGGATGCGCGAGCAGGTCACGCCCGCGTCCGAGAGGCTCTCCGAGGAGGTTGCGGGGAGCATCATGGTTGAAATCGGCGCGGGGAAGGATTTTTGGGAGGCGGTGTACGAGCCGTACTCGAAGAGTCAGATCTCCCGGGATGTCGTGCGTCTGGTGATCGAGAAAAGCCGCGTTGCGGCCGGGAAAAGCATGCCCGAGATAGCGCGGCACCTGAAGGCGATTCTTGGAGATCCTCAGGAAGACGAGGAGGAAAAGAAGCGGTTTTTCCGGTTTAAAAACTTCCTCTACAAAACAGTGCGTATCTGAGGGATTGACACCCCAAACCACCAGGTGTCTCACTGGGAAAGAATATCCAAGAAAGTTTTGAGGGGCCAACCCTGAGTACCGGGTCCAAAGAGTATCGGCAGCTGCCCCTCACCTAGTATGCTTACCATCCGGGTTCCGATTTTCTTGCGCAGACGTCCGGTGTTCACCAACTACCTGAGCGGTGGAGTGCCAGACATTGGGCCTCGTGATTCAGAACTTTGCTACCTTCCATCGTCATCAAATATTTACATCTCCCGTAAGCCTCAAACAGAACTTCGGTTGCCGCCTGTAGCTATCTCCCCGCACAACACTCTGGGGGCTTACTTACTCTGCCTTTTATTCACAAAATTGGTTTAAGCATTTGTTGTGTCGGCCAATCATTACATTTATCTTATGCTAAGCAATCACATAACATGGCATAAAATAAGGTTAAAGTCGTAAGTGGCCTGAGCCGATACTAGAGGCATCGGTGTCAGGTTAGACACCATCTTAAACGTGTGCCTGTCGGCATAACAAGAGGATTGCCCATGGAAGTGTCGCAGATGAATCTCGGTAAACGACTTAAATTCGGATTTGCCACCGCCTTTATCCTGCTTTTGATCGTAGGAGGGACTGGATACTGGGGTATTCGCGCCCAGGCGAAAACGAGCGAGGCGATGCTGCGCGTCGAGGGGAAACTTGCCGAGAATTCCGCGCGGCTGCGAGCCAACGTGCTCGGTCTGCGTCGCTTTGAAAAGGATTCCTTTATAAACATCGAGCGCCAGGACTTGGTGGCTGAGTATTACGCCAAATGGAAGGAGCAGCTGGACCACGCGCAAACGCGGCTTGCCGACCTTGGGGCGACTGCCCAGACCCAGCCGGACAAGGATGTCATTGCTGCCATGAAAACCAACCTCGACGCCTATACGGTAGGCTTCAACAAGGTTCATGAACAGATTACCGCGGGCCAGATCACGGAAACCAAGAAGGCCAACGAGGCGATCGGTGCCTACAAGGAAGTCATCCACAAGCTCGAGGGTACCGCTAAGGATTTTGCCGACGACGGGGTCAAGCGGATGGGGCGTGAGGAAAAAAATATCATGGCGACGGCCTCCCAGGCCACCCTGATCATCCTTTCGCTTCTGGGTGCGTCTCTGGTTGCCTTTGGCCTGGCGTTTGTCGTACTCATGCGCTCCGTCGCGCGCCCGGTCTCGGACCTGAGAATAGCGGCGGACAATGTCGCCTCGGGAAGCCAGCTGCTCTCCGCCAGTTCCGAGGAGATGAGCCAGGGGGCGACCGAACAGGCGGCGGCTGCGGAAGAAGCTTCCAGCAGCATGGAAGAGATGAGTTCCAACATCCGTCAAAATGCTGACAACGCCACCCAGACCGAAAAACTCGCGCTGCAAAGTGCCGCGGACGCCAGGGCCGGTGGAGAGGCGGTACAAGAAACGGTTGCTGCGATGAAACAGATCTCGGGGAAAATTTCCATCATTGAAGAGATCGCGCGCCAGACGAACCTCTTGGCCCTGAACGCGGCGATCGAGGCTGCCCGGGCCGGGGAACACGGCAAGGGGTTTGCGGTGGTGGCAAGCGAGGTGAGAAAGCTGGCCGAACGAAGCCAGCTCGCCGCAGCGGAGATCGGCAAGCTGTCGACAACCAGCGTGCAGGTGGCGGAGCGCGCCGGCAACATGCTGGCACGCATCGTCCCCGATATTCAGAAAACGGCGGAACTGGTCCAGGAGATCAGCGCCGCCTGCCGTGAGCAGGATCAGGGGGCCGAGCAGATCAACAAGGCGATCCAGCAGCTGGACCAGGTGATTCAGCAAAACGCCATGGCTTCCGAGGAAATGGCCTCCACCTCCGAAGAACTCTCTTCGCAGGCCGACCAGCTCCAGCACATCGTGACTTTCTTCAGTGTTGGCGCCCAGGGGACTGTTCCCACGGCTCAAGGGAAACCGGTCAGCAAGCAGGTCTCCGTGGCTCATTACGCTTCCGGCCGCGCCATGGCTCCCTCAAAGCAGATAAGAAGATCAGGAATGAGAAAAACGACCAACGCTGGCGTCGTGGTGAGACTCGACGACGATCAGCTAGATGACGGTTACGAGCAGATGTAGCTACTCACCCCGGCCCTACCCTTGAAGGCACCGCCGTCAACTTAATGCTCCTCCTCCCCTGACCTGAGGGGGAGCGCTTGCAGTTTGCCAACGCCTCAAATGTGGCACATTCCCCCTCACCCCAACCCTCCCCCGCCAAGGGGGAGGGGAGAGTTTAAGCCAGGCGAAATAGCGTGCCAGGCAACCACATTGGAACTGCCTCCTTCCGTAGCATGGCACCACATACCTGCCCGCTAGTTTGATACTATTCTTAAATATTCCTTCTCAGTGACAATTTCCCGGGTACTCTCTACCCGATCGATGAAAACAATCCCCTGAACGTGATCGAACTCGTGCTGGAATATCCGCGCCAGAAAGTTCGCGTATTCCTCCTCACGCAGCTCTCCTTTCCGGGTCAGATAGCGCACGCCGATCCTGCGGTATCTCGGGACCACCCCACGTATTCCGGGAATGCTGAGGCAGCCTTCCCACCCCTTCTCCTTATCTTCCGAAGCCCAGAGAATTTCGGGATTTATCATGGCAAGCGGCTCCATTTCAGGAGCGCCCGGGTAACGCGCGCTCGGCCGCGACGCCACGATGAAAAGGGAAAGCGACTCAAAAACCTGCGGCGCCGCGATTCCGACGCCGTTGGCGTCCGCTACGGTTACCAGCAGCTCTTCAATGAGCGCCTGTACAGCCTGCTCCGCCGGATGGTCAATCTTTCTTGCCACCTCCCGGAGCACTGGCTGTCCTAGTTGTGCAATCTGTCTAATGATAGGCATGTCCGTCTCCAGTTACCTCAGGTTCTCAGCCCTATGCAGATATTTTAGCATACCCGGGTTCTACTGGCAAAGTCCGGCCCACCCGCACCCGTCACAGACAGAGCCAACTACTTCCACTCTCACTGTACCTATTCAACCCACGGTGTACCCTCAAAGCACAAACAAAATATTGGCTCTGCTGCCTTTTACTCTGGATAAGTGGCTTTACTACTTGGCACGGTACGTGCTGTACATAAAACAACGTAACATTTTGTTAGCTTTGCACAGTAAGCAGTTAGAACAAGGATGACAATGAGAACGGAGCGTTAACAAAAACTAGATTGGCGAAAGCTGAAATGACAGATACGGGTAAGAGATCCTGAGGTTAATTGAGAAGTCCTGGCGCAAGCCAACTATAAAATGAATCGCATGCGCCACCAACAGTAACCTGGCGCATTTCGACGAGGAGGTAGTCCACATGGAACCAATGGTCGCAGCTGCTTTGGGAATCGTACTTTATTACGGATATCTGGCTGGAAAGGACTTGGTCGCTGATTTGCGGCGGAAAGGTCTCCTGATAAGCCCCAAGCATGTCAAGTCCCTCGCGAGGGTACGGATCAATGAAGTCATGAGGCTCTTCGCAGTCAAGGGGGTGCCCCGCTACCCCGGACGTGCCAATAACTCTTTCAGCTACCTACCTGCTATACCATACGCCAGACAACATCAGGTCGCGCCTCGCATGTATCGCGCCCCTTTGGGATAACCCCCGCGGCCGATTCTGAGAGTTGTGCTCGCAAGCCTTGGTTACGCTACTAGCTGGCCGCCTGTTCCCCGCTCCCGGCCAGCAACTCCTGCAATACCTTGCTGAGATCGTGCGGCCGGTACGGTTTGCTGAGCACCGCGCTAAAGCCGTAGGCCCGGTGATTGGCCATGACCGGATCGGTGGAATATCCGCTGCAAACTATCGCCTTTACCTGCGGATCTATTTTTAGGAGCATCCGCATGGTCTCCTTGCCACCCACTCCTCCAGGAACCGTCAGGTCGAGAATGACAACGTCAAACGGTTCCCCCTCTTCCTTTGCTTTTTGATAGACCTCTACTGCCCGAGTGCCGTTTTCCACACACACGGCCGGGTAGCCAAGTTGCTCCAAAATCGCTTTTGACAGCGTCCTGACGATTTCCTCGTCGTCCATTACCAAAACCCGGCTGTTTCCGCGTAAAAGGGCGCTTTCGAGCTCTAGGCGGGGGAACTGGAGCTCTTTGGAGGCAGGAAGCATGAAATGAAAGCTGCTCCCTTGTCCCGGGGTTGACTCGGCCCGCAGGGTACCGCCATGTTTTTTGACGATGGAGTAGCAGGAAGCGAGTCCCAGTCCGCTTCCCTGATCTTTGGTGGTGAAATAGGGATCGAAAATTTTCTCGAGATGTTGTTCGGATATGCCGGCGCCGTTGTCTGAAACGGAGAACGCCACAAACCCCTCCCCTGCCAACCGGGAGCCCACATTGTGGGCGCGTATCGATACCGTCCCCCCATGCTGCGTGGCCTGAACCGCGTTAAGTACCAGATTGTGCGCGACTTGAACCAGCTGTCCTTCATCGGCCTCCACCGGCCAGAGGTCGTCTGCCAGATCAAAGGAGCAGCGCAGGTTCGAGCCGTGCAGGGCGAAAGCTGCCGCTTCCTGCAAAAGTCCGCGCACCTCGATGACCTTCTTGACCGGCTCTCCGCCCCGGGCAAAGGTGAGCAGCTGCTGTGTCAAATCTTTGGCACGGGCCGCAGCTTTTTCGGCGTCTTCCAGACGTTTGGCCACCTTCTCGGGCTCCTGCATCTGATAACGGGCCAGGGAGATGTTGCCGAGAATGGCGGTCAGGATATTGTTGAAATCGTGGGCGATCCCTCCTGCTAAAACTCCGATCGATTCGAGCTTTTGGGCCTTCAAAATCTCCTTCCGGGCCTGGCGCTGTTCGGTAATGTCCTCGAGGGTTCCCACATGGCCCACGACGCGGCCGTCCAACCCCTTGATGGGACTTACCAAAACGCGAACCCAAACTGCTTCTCCCTGCGGGGTGAGCTTTCGGTGTTCGTGGCTATAGCCGCTTCCGCGTGCCGCAGCAGCAGACAAGACTTTGGCAAGATCCTCCCGGTCATCGGGGTGTATTGCCCAGAGCCAGCCGTCTCCCCACCCCTTCGCAGCAGAAATTCCGGTGATCTCCTCCCAGCGTGGATTGCAGTAGATGTTTTCCCACTCGGCATCACAGCGGAAGATGCCAATCGGCGCCGAGTCACAAAGGGTTCGAAAGAGCTCTGCGCTTTCCTGCAGGGCCTTTTCCAGGTTCTTGCGCTCGGTGATATCCCGCACGATGGAGCAGTTGTACTCCAAACCGTTATGGTTCAGATAATTGGCCAAGATTTCCACCGGATAGATTCGACCGTCCCTGGTCTGGTGCACCGATTCGAAGTGCACGCTTCCGGCCCGTTTCAAATGTTCCCAGTGCTCCGAACAGGCGTCCCTGGGATAGTTCGGATCGATATCGGGGGCGGAAAGGGTGAGCAGTTCCTCGCGACTGTAACCGAGCCTCTCGCAGGCCACCGGATTGACATCCAGGATCCGGCAATCAGAGGTCAGCCAGATAATTTCTTCCGCCAGATTATCAAGGGTGAAACTCTTGAACTTCAGTTGTTCCTCGGCCTGTTTGAGATGAGTGATGTCATGTATCATTGCCTGCTTGGAGAGCGTCCCGTCCCTATTGTGGACCAGACTATTGATTGCGTAATACCAGCGCCCGTCCTTGGGACTTTGCACCTCCCACTTGACCACCTCGCCCTTGAAGACACGCTCATTAACACACCAGGAGCAGACCTCATTCAGATCGTGCAGCGCCTTGAAACAGTGCTCACCGACCGCGTTGCGTCCGGTGCGCTTGATCAGGGCCTCGTTCATGAAGCTGATCCGGTAATCCTGAGAACAGATATAAATCACGCCGGCAAAGCCATCAACGATGGCGCGATAGCGCTCCTCGCTTGCTCGCAGGGCCTCCTCCATCTGTTTTCGCTCGGTGATCTCGATGATATTACCAACGACAGTAACGACTTGGCCTCCCTCAAGGACCGGGTTTGCCACCGTCCGGACCCAGATGGATTCTCCGTTTGCCCGGATGAACCGGACTTGCAGGTCATAGGGGGTACCATTTTGCACCGCCTGCTCGAAAGCGTGCCTGACGATGGGTTGATGCTCCGGCGCATAAAAGCTGATGGCTCTCTGCAGATCATTTAAATCGAAATCCTGCGCCACTCCATAGATGCGGCAGACCTCGTCGCTCCAGGTAAACTGTCCGGACCTGACATCGAACTTCCAGCCACCAAGCTTGGAAATTTCCTGCACCTCATCCGACAATTTGTGGGCCTGCTGCAGGCTCTCTTCCAACCTCTTGCGGTCAGTGACATCGGTAAAGATGCTCGCCAATTGGCCGGGTTGCGGCGCATACACCTCGACCTGGTAATAGCGCTGGCGAGGCCCAAAGTAACCCTCGAACTGTACGGTTTTTCCAGAATGGGCGACCTTGCCGTAGGCCTCGGTCCAGTCGCGACCCGTGCCGGGGATTACCTCCTGCACCGAGCGACCTATGATGGCCTCCGCGCCGAGACCAGTCAGTTCTTCAAAAGCGGGATTTACTTCGAGAAAACAGCAGTCGCAGGGAAGGCCCTGAGCGTCGCGGATGACCTGGTGCAGGGCAAACCCGTTTTGCGTCGCAAGGAACAGCATCCGGTAGCGCTGCTCGCTTTCCCTGAGCGACTCCTGCGCCGACCGGATGCGCAGGAATGCTTCGATGCGGTCAAGAAAATCGTCCCGGCCGCACGGCCTGGGGAGATATCCGTCAGCCGGAGCCGTCCCGGCAACTGGTCCCCCGGCAGACCTGCGCTCCCCGGAGTTGTGCCGGTGATCACGCACCCGCTCAGCGGAGATCAGCACGACAAACACGCTGGCCAGTTCGGGATCCAGCTTGATCCGGCCGACAACTGCTAAAGCGGCGCGGTCGGGTATCTCAACATCGATGAGCACCAGGTCCGGACGGTATAAGCGGGTGAGCGAGTTCGCCCGGGCGGCACTCGATCCGGTGACGACGCTGTAACCGTCGGCTTCCAGTACCCGGGCAGTCGTGGCAAGCCGATCCTGATCGCTATCGATCAGCAGGATCGTGGCGGGTACCGTTTCGGCTTTGGCACAGATAGGTGTGTTCACAGATTAACTCGCAACTCGCATCAATTAGACCGTGCTTTGTCAGGTGATACGATAATGGTCGTCCAGTTTTCAAAGGAAGTTGGCAGGTATCAAACAGGATGAGTCGGTTCTTGGCTTTATGAGTATAGGGTTTAAAGATCTCACGCCGTTTATAACTATCTTCCTGGATTATTGTCACTAGAACGCAATATTAGCGTAGTTGTCAATGCTTTTAATTTGAGTGCACCGCGACCTTTGTTCTCAAACCGGGCGGCTTCGCCCCAGCCGCAGGCGAACCGGGTCCGGGAACGCCGAATTGGCCAGGAGGGGCGGAATTCACCCTTGCTCACCAGGCAGTCTGCCAGGAGGTCCGAGCCAGGTACGATTTTGTCAGTGGCAGTCCTACCGCAAAAAGACTGACTTTTAGGCGTTTAGCAGCGCCCCGCGTGCGAAAACCTTTGTGGCGGCGCCGACCTGGGAAAAATAATTCATCAAATGCGCTAAACTTTCTGCACTTAAAGCCGAAAAAACAAGTGCAGCGCCAGAGGATTTTAGTGTCAGGCGTTCCACGGGAAGAGAACCCTTGAAACAGTGAGGGAGATTCGGTGGTGTATGACAGGAGAATGTGGACGCGTGGACCCGGCAACTGAGGTGGGGATCACTGCAAACCGACTGGTTCGGCAAAGCGAGCAAAACGGAGATGCATATGACGACAGATGACGAAATTACACCGATAGCCGTCATGGCGACACATCACGAGATTACCAGGCTCTCCATATTCACCGAAGAGTTGGTGAAAGGATGCCTGGGACTCGACGAGAACGGATCCCGGCACAAATTGTCGGCGGTACTGCGGGTTTTCAGCGAACTGGGCATTATTTGGCGCATCTTGTCGGAGATCGACGTTAGAGGGGTGATGACCAAGACCCAGCGTCAATTCCTGCAGGATTTTTTCGCCGGGATCACCTACTAAGCGTCCCCGACTCCAGGGAAGGCTCGCCTGGAGTCGGGGACAGCCTTTCTTAGACCGCCTTCTTGAAATAGGAAAGGAACTCGTCCTGGGAAAGCCATTTCTTGCGGACCAGGTGATCCGTTCCACGGCTCATGGCGACGCGCTCGCCATCTTTCATGGCATCCTTCAACAGCACGAAGAAAGGGATGTTGCGGGTCTGCGGGTAGAGCCGGAAACGCTCCAACAGTTCGAAGGCAGCCATGTCGGCCAGCATCAGGGAACAAAACATCATGTAAGGATGGACAATGGTGCCCAGCGCCACCGCCTCCTTCCCGGTATAAGCATTTACCACCTCGAAACCAAGCCCAACGACGGCCCGCTCCAAGCGCTCCTCCCCCTTACGCGAGATCAGCATGGCCTGCAGGTCGTAATCTTCCGACTCGTCGGTTAGCCCGAAATGCTTCAGTTTCCGGGAGAGGTACGCCTCGTCAATCGGCAAGGTGAAAAAACCCGCCACCGGGAACACCTCGCCCACCTGACCGTCCTCACTCAGATAGAGCGGCAAAATCGGGATTTCCCGGGTGGCGGGGTCCCCGTTCAGTGCCAGCAGTATCCCCCAGCCGTCCTCGGACCAGGGTGAAATGTCCAATAATATCGCCAGCGGCGTGCAGACGGCGAGTTCAGAAAGCTTCGCCGTCCTGGCCCGGTACCCTCCCTCGGCCAGGAAACTGCAGACCACGGCACCGCGGTCTATCTTGTCGCCGAGCCCCAGCACCCAGAGTTCGCGCTCATCACATTCCTTCATAAGTACTCCCTTCTGCGGCAATTAATTTTTAATAAATAACACATTTTGCGGACAGAGCAAGAAAAACTTGAGTCCGGTTGAAATGGAAACGGATCTATGGTACCACTCTGGAACTGTTCAACACACGAATCGACAGGAGAAATTATGTCCAGCAAGGTATTTTTCGCTGATATGCGGGCAGGAAGCCGGGAGAATCTCTTCGGCAAAATCAGCAGGCTGATGCGTGAGGCGGGTCTGGCCGAGCGTCTCGCCCCGGGGGACCTGGTCGCGGTGAAGGTGCACTTCGGAGAAAAGGGGAACCACACCTTCGTGCGCCCCATCTTCGTGCGCCGTGTCGTCGATGAAATCAAGGGGTGCGGCGCCAGCCCCTTTCTCACCGACTCCTCCACCCTTTATCCCGGCGAGCGCAAGGAAGCGGTCTCCGCGCTCGCCTGCGCCATAGAGAACGGCTTTGCCTTTTCGGTCGTGGGGGCGCCTCTCATCATGAGCGACGGGCTGCGCGGACAGACCGCAGTAGCGGTCCGGGTCGACGGGGAGATATTGTCCACGGTCTCCATCGGAAGCGAGATTGTCGAGGCAGATGCCCTGGTCGTGGTCTCCCATTTCAAATGCCACGAACTGACCGGGTTCGGCGGCACCCTGAAAAACCTCGGGATGGGGTGCGCCAGCAGGACCGGCAAGATGCAGCAGCACTCGACCGTGGCTCCCAAGGTGGCGCAGAAGTTCTGCAACGGCTGCACCGCCTGCCTGAAGTCCTGCGCCCACGCGGCGATCACCATCATGGAGGGGAAGGCGCATATCGACCCCGCCGCCTGCGTGGGATGCAGCCGCTGCATCACCGCCTGCCTGCAAAAGGCGATCAACGTGCAGTGGAACGAAAGCTCGTCCCTGGTCATGAAGAAGATGGCAGAGTATGCCAAGGGTGCGGTGGCCGGCAAGAGCGGTAAGTGCCTCTATCTCAACTTCATCACCCAGGTCTCTCCCGCCTGCGACTGCTACGGTCATGCCGACGCGCCGATCGTGAACGACATCGGGATCTGTGCCTCCAGCGACCCGGTCGCCCTGGACCAGGCCTGCGCCGACCTGGTCAACAACGCCCGGGGGAACCTCGACACTGCCCTTAGCAGCGGCTTTGAGCCCGGAGGCGACAAGTTCCGCGGGGTGCACCCGGAGATCGACTGGGAGGTGCAGCTGGAGCACGGCGAGAAGATCGGGCTTGGGACGAGAGCATACGAGCTGGTGAAGATCTAGCAGCAAAGCTAAATCCTGTCGCCATCAAGTGCAGCACCAAGAGTCCCCTCTCCCGGAGGGGGAGGGCCAGGGAGGGGGAAGACCCCAACTCACCCTGTCTAAGCGTCCCCCCAACTCTCCTCCCCCCTTCGGGAGGAGGAGAGTTGGGGCCAAGTCCAGCTAAGATAGTAGAAAAGGCCGGTCTGGAAGCATCTGCTCCCGAACCGGCCTTTTCCTTTTTTATCTAAACGGTCTCTCTTCAGAAACCTGTCTTTACTTCAAAAACCCGAACTTCTTCATCCGGTAGCGAAACGCGTCAATCCCGAGGTTCAGCTTCTTGGCCGCCTTGGACTGGTTCCAGTCGGTGATCTCCAGCGACTGCTTGATCAGCTCGCGCTCCACCTCTTCGATGTCGATCCCCTCGGGCGGCAGCTTGAAAGTCGTCATCGGGACCGACATCTGGCTCGCCTTGGCGACGATCTCCAGCGGCAGGTTCTCCAGCAGCAGGGTGTCGTCGTTGCCCAGGATGATGGCGCGCTCGATGACGTTTTTCAGCTCGCGGATGTTGCCGGGCCAGTTGTACTCGACCAGCAGCTTCTCCGCCATGCTGGAGATCCCCTTGATCGGCTTGTTGAACTCCCTGGCAAAGGTCTCCATGAAGTGGTTCACCAGCACGATGATGTCTTCCTTGCGCTCGCGCAGCGAGGGGAGGAAGATCGGGATCACCTGGAGCCGGTAGTACAGGTCGTTTCTGAAGACCTTTTCCTCGATCGCCTTCAAAAGGTCCTTGTTGGTGGCGGAAATGATCCTCACGTCGACCGGGATGACCTTGGCCCCGCCGATCCTCCGGAAGGTCCTGTCCTCCAGAAAGCGGAGCAGCTTGGCCTGCATGCCGACTTCCATGTCGCCGATTTCGTCAAGGAACACCGTGCCGCCGTCGGCCAGCTCGAAAAGCCCCTTCTTGGAGGTCTTCGCATCGGTGAAGGCGCCCTTCTCGTGCCCGAAAAGCTCGCTCTCCAGCAGGGTCGAGGGGACCGCCGCGCAGTTGATCGCGACGAAAGGCTTGTCGGCCCGCGCCGACTCGTAGTGGATCCACTTGGCTACAAGTTCCTTGCCGGTGCCGGATTCCCCCTGCACCAGGACGGTGGAGGCGTCACTCTTGGCGACCTTGGCCATCATCTCCAGCACGTTCTTCATGTGCTTTGAGGTGCCGAGGATCTGGGGCGGGCCCTGCTTCTTGTGCTCGCTTCTGAGCTGCACCACCTCGCGGCGCAGATCCGAGGTCTCCAGAGCCTTCCTGATGACAATCGCCATCTCGTCCAGATTGAACGGCTTATTGATGTAGTCGTAAGCACCGTGGCGCATGGTGTTGACGGCGGTCTCCAAACCTCCCTGCGCAGTCACCATGATGACCAGGACATCCTCGTCGATCTCCTTGAGCCGCTGCAGCACCTCGAGGCCGTTGATCCCCGGCAGGTGGTAGTCAAGGAGCACCAGGTCGGGCTGCTCCTCGCGGGCCAGACGCAGCGCGTCCTCGCCGGTGCCGGCGGTGCAGACCTCGTAACCCTGTTTCTTCAGGTTCTGCTCCAGGGACCAGCGAATCAGGTGCTCGTCGTCCACGACCATTATCTTCGTCTTACGCATGGCTGCTCCTTCAAGGTGTCGTTCTTTTCCAGTGGGGTCGGCCTAGATACTCGCCACAAGGTCGCTACCCTGACTCCTGGCAGCTTCATCGGTCATCCTGCACTGCCCGTCGAGGCCGAAAGCGGGGAGTTCGACCGTGAAAGTCGTCCCCCTGCCGTCCTCGCTCACGACGGTAAGCCGCCCTCCGTGCTGCTCGATCAGCCGGTGGCTGATGGCAAGCCCGAGACCCGTTCCCTGGGCCTTGGTGGTGAAGAACGGGGTGAAGATTTTTTCCAGAATCTGCGGCGGTATGCCCTGGCCGGTGTCGGTGACGTTGACCTGCACCATTTCCACGCCCACCCTTAGCACCAGGCGGCTTTGCACGGTCAGGGTGCCCCCTTCCTGCATGGCCTGGACCGCGTTCAGGAACAGGTTCAAAAAGACCTGCTGGATATGCTTGGGATCCACGTAAACCGGGGGAAGATCATCCTGCAAATCCAGCCGTTTGTCGATATTCTTGCCGCCTCTGTGCTGGGCGGCGAAGATCAGTATCTTCTTGAGCGCCTGATTCATGTCGGTGCAGGTCGGCTCGGACAGTGTCGGCTTTCCGAAGAAGAGCAGGTCGTTCACCGTCTTGTCGAGCCGGGAGATCTGTTCCAGCACCTCGTTGATGATGCCGATCCGGCTGTCCTGCGGCTCAAAGTCGTCCTTGATGACCGTGATCGCCGCGGCTATGCCGGTAAGCGGATTCTTGATTTCGTGCGCGATCCCCGCAGCCATCTCGCCTACCGAGGCCAGGCGGTCCGCCCGCTCCATCTGCTGGAAGTGGAAGGTCTCCAGCTCCTTCTTTGCCTTGTCCAGGCGCCCCACCATGGAGTCGAAGCTGACAATCAGGCGCCCGATCTCGTCCTTGCCGTGGGAGGTCATCCGGACCGAGAGGTCCCCGGCGGAGACCTTCGCCATGTTCTCCGCCACGCGGGAAAGCGGCTTCTTGACGAACTTCAGCATGACGAGCGATATGGCAAGCGAGAGAAAACCGATGATGGCGAGCGTGGAAAGGACGAAGAGCTTGGTGAGTTCCACGATCTTGCTGCGCGTCTCTACCAGGGAATAGTTCACGTTCAAGAGGCCGATGATCCGGCTCTTGGTGCCGTGGCAGATGTTGCACTGCCGGTCGTTGTAGATCGGCTTCACCATGCCGAGCACTTCCCCGTAACCGGGGAGGTTGAACACGGCTTCCCGCTTGTTGTCCAGAAAGATCTTGAAATCGCGCTCGTCCACCGGGCGCCCAACCTCGCCGGGCTGGGAGGACTTGAGGATAACGCCGTGGGGATGGAAGATCCTGACGCCGACCAGCTTCTCGTTCTGGCCGACCATCTCCAGGATCACCTGCACGTCTTCCGCGTTCCCGATCCGCATGGAGTTGTAGACGGAGCGCTCGATGGTGTTCAGGAGAAGGTCGCTACTCTCACGAGCCGAGTTTATCAGCTGCATCTGCTCGCGGCGCAGTGTCAGGAAGGCGAAAGTCCCGATACCGAAAACGAGCAGACAGATGGAGAGAACGATTACCCGCGTTGTCAGGCTTTTGAATATCAGGGTGCCTCCAGTAAAGGCGGGTTGCTATGCTGTTGAGACGATGGACAGTGGTGTTGCCACCAGGCTTACGGAGTGGCGCCGGGATTGTTGCCGGTCCCCCCCGACGTGGTCGGGGTGGATCCGCCCGAACCGGGCCCCCCGGTGCCGGGCGGGGGGATGCCCTTGGCCCCACCCGTGGTTCCCGCTGCGGGAGGGAAGTGGTCGTAAACAAACACCCAGTCGCTGTATTTTTTCTTCCCCTTGAAATCTTCGGGGCTCAGATCGAAGGGAAAGTTGTCCTGCTTGAGAGGCGCGCCCTCGCTCTTCAGGAACACGCCGGAAACCTTCGCCGCACCGGCAGCCTTGTAAAGCTCCCAATCCTTTTCCTTGCCGGTCAGCGGGTCTATCACCTTCAGATTCGAAGGTCGCAGAAAGTGGGTCTTTGTCGCAGAGTCGGTGCCGCTGCCGTTTAGCAGCTGCTTCAGTTCAGAGAGGTCCGGTCGCGGCACTGCAGGCCCGCCCCCAGGCGCCAGGCTCGGCACTAGCTTACCGTCTACCAGCCTGACGTTGTACCAGCTCCGCATGGCGTTCCTGACCTGGGTGCCGCGGAAGATGAGGTCCGTCTCCCGCTCTCTTTGCATCCTCGTCGTCCAGACCAGGGCTGCCTTGGAAAGCATGATCCCCATGATCACCACCATCACGATCGCCGCGACGTAGGTGAAACCGGCACTGGATCTGAGGGGGTTCTTGGTCATTTCTTCCTCGAAACGATCTCCCTGGCCTCTTCCACAAGGGTCTCCGCGTTGAGCCCGAAATACTTCAGGAGCTCCTCGGACTTGCCGGAGGTCCCGAACCTGTCGTAGATGCCGACCCTTTTCAGCAGCGTCGGGCACTCCTCGGAAAGGAATTCGGCGACGGCACCTCCGAGACCTCCCACGACCGAGTGCTCTTCGGCGGTGATGATGGCGCCGGTTTCCTCAGCAGCCTGCTGCAAGATTTCCTTGTCCAGCGGCTTGATGGTACCGATGTGCACCACCCGGGCGGAAATCCCCTCGGCCTTGAGACGCTCGGCCGCGATGACTGCCTGGGCAGTCATGAGACCGGTGGTCACGAAGGTAAGGTCGGTCCCCTCGACGAGCAGGTTACCCTTGCCGATGACGAACTTGTGACCTGCCGGGAAAACGCTGGCTACCTTGTTGCGCCCCAGACGGACGTAGACCGGTCCCTTGTAGGCGGCCGCGGCGCGGATGGCGCCCTTGGTCTCCTCGCCGTCGGCGGGGACGATGACGGTCATGTTCGGGATGGCGCGCATGATGGCGATGTCCTCCACCGACTGGTGGCTTCCGCCGTCCTCGCCGACCGTAACGCCGCCATGGGTGGCGACAACCTTCACGTTCGCCTTGGGATAGGCAACCGCCTGACGGATCTGCTCCCAGGCGCGCCCTGCGGCGAAAATGGCGAAGGTGGAGAGGAAAGGAACCTTGCCGACCGAGGCGAGTCCCGCCGCGGTGCCGACCATGTTGGCCTCGGCGATCCCCATGTTGAAAAAGCGCTCCGGGAATTTCTTGGCGAAGACCCCGGTTTTCGTCGAACCGGAGAGGTCCGCGTCCAGCACCACGATGTTTGCGTTCTCGGCGCCCAACTCGGCGAGTGTTTCCCCGTAAGCGTCTCTTGTTGCTATCATAATAAGTTCCTTATCTATTAAAGACTTTAGTCAAAGCATCCCAGGCACTTGAGCGCCTCGGGAAGCTCCAGGTCGCTGGGGGTGACGCCGTGGTAGGCAGCCTTGTTCTCGAAAAGGGACACGCCCTTTCCTTTCACGGTTGCCGCGACGATTGCGGTCGGCTGGCCCTTGTGTGCTTCGGCCGCGTCGAGGGCACCTACGATGGCTGCCATGTCGTGGCCGTCGATCTCGATGACGTGCCAGCCGAAGGCCCGGAATTTCCCCGCGATGGAACCGACGTTCATGACCTTCTCCACGAAACCGTCGATCTGCAGGCGGTTCGCGTCGATCAGAGCGCAGAGGTTGTCGCTTTTGTAGTGCGCCGCGGCCATAGCCGCTTCCCAGACCTGGCCCTCCTGCAGTTCGCCGTCGCCCAGTACCGCGTAGACCCGGTTTGGCTTGCCATCCAGCTTGAGGCCGAGCGCCATGCCGTTGGCCATGGAAAGCCCCTGGCCTAAGGAACCGGTGCAGACGTCGACGCCGGGAGTCACCTTGGAATCCGGATGCCCCTGCAGGTGGCTGCCGAGACGGCGCAGCATCATCAGGTCTTCAGCCGGGAAGTAGCCGGCCGAAGCGAGCGTCACGTAAAGCGCCGGTGCCGCGTGCCCCTTGGAGAGCACGAAACGGTCACGGCCGTCCCAGGCGGGCTCCGCCGGGTTGTGGCGCATTTTGTGGAAGTACAGGGCGCAAATCATGTCGATGGCGGAGAGCGAGCCCCCGGTGTGACCAGACTGCGACTTGTGCAGCGTCTTCACGATGGCAACGCGCAGCCGCCTCGCCTTTTCTTCCAGCTCTGCAATCTTTTCTTTCACGAAAGTTCCTTTCAGGATGGCGTTTATTTTTCTTCGCCTGTAATGAGATAATCGAGGATCACCTCATCCAGGCTCCGCGTGGTGGGGGGAGGCGTGGGAGTGCCGTGTGACTCAGGGTGCGGGGCGGCGGGGAAGAGCCGGGCGTCGAACTCCCCACCCTTCAGGCGCCGCATCATGTCCTTGTGCTGATCTTTCATGATCGACTCGACCACCTGCTCCAGCTGGTCCGCCTTGATAATATCGGCGTAGCTGGTCTTCTTGGAGCAAAGGATGGTCCCGCCGAGATAGAGCAGGGTGACGATATGGGGATTGGCAAGGCCGCTGTCCTCGGTCTGCACGTGGAACAGCTCCCCCTTATATCTGATGTTGTGATTGAAACCTACCACCATCGCGGTCACCCTCTACGCCAAATGACGTACCTTCGCAAATTAGCACAGCGCAAGCAGCGTTGCAAGCGATATTACGGCCTCTCCCATTAGAGTTACGTGGGTTAAACCAGCTATTTTGCCAACAGTTTCTTGATCCGTTCCACTGCTTCCATGGCGTCCTTCGCATAGAGGTCGGCGCCTATTTCGCTGGCGTACTCCTGCGTTACCACGGCGCCACCCACCATGGTAAAGGTTTTAACCCCTTCCTGCTTCAAGAGGCGCACCACCTTCTCCATTTGGGCCATGGTGGTTGTCATGAGAGCGGAGAGGCCGACCGCGTCCACCGCGTGCGCCTGCGCCTCCGCCAGGATGCGGCTGGCGGGGACGTTTTTACCAAGGTCGATCACCTCGAACCCGTTATTCTCCAGGAGCGTCACCAGGATGTTCTTGCCGATGTCATGAATATCCCCTTCGACGGTTGCCATGAGAATTTTCCCGAGGCTCACCAGCCCTCCGCCTGCGAGTTCCTGCTTCAGGCGGGCGAAGGCCGCCTTCATGGTTTCCGCCGAGAGCATGACCTGGGGGAGGAAGAAGGCTCCGCTCCCAAAGCGCCGCCCGACCTCTTCAAGCCCCTTGAGAAGCGCCCCGGAGCTGATCTCCATCGCTGTGAGTCCCTCGGCAAGAGCCGCGTCCACCAGCCCTACGACACTTTCGAGCTCCCCGTCGATGACCGCCCGGGCGAGCCTGCCGCGTATCCCTTCCGGCTCTGGGGCCGCGGGGGTCAGCGACTCGGCGACAACCCCCTTGTAGGCGGCGATGTAGGCGCCGGCGTTGGGGTCGCGCCCCAGTAGTACCATGGCGGAGCGCCAGGCAGCCAGCATGGGGGCCTCTTTCGGGTTGACGATCGCCGCGGTCAGTCCCGCCGCCAGCGCCATGGAGAAGAAGGTGGAAGAAATCAGCGGGCGGGCGGGGAGGCCGAAAGAGATGTTGCTGACCCCGAGCACCGTGTTGAGGCCGAGGTCTTCCCGCACCAGGCGGATCGCTTCCAGGGCGACCAGCGCCCCCTTCGGCTCGGCGCTCACCGTGAGAGTGAGGCAGTCCAGCACCAGGTCGCTTCTCTTCAGGCCGATCTCTTCGGCGCGCCGGGCGATCTTCGCGGCAACGGCGGCCCTTCCTGCGGCGCTCGTGGGGATCCCCGCATCATCAAGCGTCAGACAGACCAGTGCGGCGCCGTATTTCTTCGCCAGCGGCAGCACGCTTAACAGGCTCTTTTCCTCGCCGTTCACCGAGTTTATCAGCACCTTGCCGTCGGCCGCCTTGAGTCCCGCCTCCAGGGCCTCGGGGGAGGAGGAGTCGAGCACCAGCGGAGTCTGTACCGCGCCGGAAGCGCAGAAAACGGCGCGCTCCATGGCGGCCGGCTCGTCGATCCCGGGGGTGCCCACGTTGATATCGAGCAGCGTCGCGCCGAGCGCGGTCTGTTCCAGGGCCTCGCGCCGGATGTAGCTGACCTTCCCTTCCCTCAGTTCCTGGGAATAGAGTTTCTTCCCGGTCGGGTTGATGCGCTCCCCGATGAGCGCGGCCGGATGTGCCGCGCCGATCGCCGTGAAGGAGCCGCGGCTGGCAAGCCAGGTGGTGCCGTCGGACGCTCCCTGCACGAAGGGGCGCTGGCGGCCGGCAAGCGCCTGCTGCATGGCGGAGATGTGCAGCGGGGTCGTGCCGCAGCAGCCGCCGATGATGCGCACTCCGAGTTCGATCAGGCGATCGTGGTAGGCCGCCATCTCATCGGGGGTCCCGGGAAAAATCGTTTTCCCTTCGCGCAGCACCGGTAGTCCGGCGTTCGCCTGGCAGATGAGTGGCAAGGTCGTTACACTCCGCATGGCCCGCAGTATTTCGTAGATCCCCTCCACGCCGAGCCCGCAGTTGGAGCCGATGATGCTGGCGCCCACCGCCTCCAGGGTGATGGCAGCCGCCTCCGGGGGGGAGCCGAGCACGCTTCTCCCCTTTTCCTCAAAGGTGAGCATGGCCAGGATCGGGATCTCGGCAGAGAGTTCGCGGATGGCGATGACCGCCGCGCGGATCTCCTTGATATCGAGGAAGGTCTCCAGCGTGATCAGATCGCACCCGGCATCAATGAGGGCTTTCGCCTGCTCGCGGAAAATGTCCGCCGTCTGGTCGAAAGAGAGGTCACCGACCGGTTCCACGAAACGACCGGTCGGGCCGATGGAGCCGGCCACGTAGGCCTTTTCCCCGGCGACCTCGCGGGCGATCTGGACCGCCCTCTGGTTGATCTCCACCAGCCGGTCGGCAAGACCGTAGTGGGAAAGTTTTTCCGAGGAGCCGCCGAAGGTGTTGGTGACGATGATGTCGGCACCGGCCTCCAGGTAAGCGGCATGGACCCCGGCGACGATCTCCGGTGCGGTCAGGTTCAGCTCTTCCGGCGACTGGCCGGGCTTAAGGCCGCGCTCCTGAAGCATAGTCCCCATGGCGCCGTCAAGAACCAGCACCCGCTCTCTCACCGCCTGCATAAACGGCATCTTCATAAAAACCTCCTACCTAAATATTTGAATGTTATAGCTAGCTTGTAAGTAGTCTTGCACCGGGAAAACCTTCCCTCGCTCTCCGCCCCCATCCCCACCCTGTCCCTTGAAAGGGAGGGGACGTGAAAGGGAAGTGAACGTGCTCAGATGAGCCCCACGTCCGCCGTGGCCGCGCTCTTCAACAAGCTTGCCGGGGACTGGTTGCGCCGCAGGTGGCGCCATCGTTGGGCGAATGATGATTCGCCCCTACACTCTTCCCAAACTCCCTAGGGGCGAATCATCATTCGCCCCG
>JGI24143J45723_1000136_pt1 | contig 38421 bp, 34 predicted proteins | sample BarGraIncu00432A_FD_45723 | JGI IMG/M metagenome (IMG submission 45723) | reverse complement strand
TGGACGGGCGGGTAATACCCGCCCCTACGAATCCAGATATGGTATTAACAGCGGTACCTGCCCCTACGAATCTGGACATGGTATTAACTGTGGTACCTGCCCCTACAAATTTAACTGATATAGCAATTTCACATGAAAGGATACGACATGATCGCAACAAAATATACACTTAAACAAGTTATCGAAAACACCGCACCGGCTGACCCGAAGTGGCGGCAGGCGGCAAGAGATCACATTGAAAAACTGGCAATCCCGCCCTGGAGCCTGGGACAGCTTTTGACTTTAGGGGAACAGCTGTCCGGGATTCAACGAACTATTCGCCCCAATGTTGACAAAAAAATGGTCATTACCATGGCTGGAGATCATGGCGTGGTTGCCGAGGGAGTTTCGGCCTGTCCCCAGGAAGTCACACCCCAAATGGTTGAAAATTTCGTTAACGGCGGAGCGGGAATCAATATTCTGGCTAAAGCCGCCGGCGCCGAAGTCATTGTCGTGGATATGGGCATTGCCGTTGACCTGCCGGAGCTTGTCAAAAACGGCCAACTGATTGACTGCAAAGTTGCCTATGGTACTAAAAACTTCTACCATGAACCGGCAATGACCCGGGCACAGGCCATTCAGGCTTTGGAGGCAGGCATCAATGTCGCTTCGAAAGTGATTGAAGAACAAGGGATCAACTTATTAGCTACCGGCGACATGGGCATCGGAAACACCACCCCAAGCGCCGCAATTTTAGCCGTCATGGCGGAATATCCGGTTTCATCCGTCACCGGAAGAGGCACCGGCATCGATAACGCCGCCCTGATCAAAAAAATCAAGGTGATTCGGGAATCCATCAATCGTCTCCAACCAGATAAAAATGATCCGATTGATGTCCTGGCCAAAATTGGCGGCTTTGAAATCGCCGGCATTGCCGGAGTAATTCTCGGAGCGGCTTATCATCAGGTACCGGTTTTGGTGGATGGCTTTATTTCCACTGCCGGAGCGCTTATTGCCAAAGGACTTTGTCCTCAATCTCTGGATTATATGATTCCCGCCCATCAATCCGAAGAACCCGGTCATCAGCTGATGTGGCAGAACTTGGGCCTGCATCCTCTCCTTAACCTAAATTTCAGACTTGGAGAAGGAACCGGAGCGGCAGTTGCCATGCACATCGTGGAATCATCCGCCCGGATTATGTGCGATATGTTTACCTATGAAGATGCCGGTGTTACCAAAGGAGCAGGTACTATTGAAAGCTTATGATCCCCACACTAATGGCGGCCAGTATTTAGAAGATCTTTCAACTGCCTATTGGTTGTCCGATGCTTTGTTTACGGCACTTGAAATGGACATTTTTGAAACAATTGACGGTTTTGGCAGCCAGGGGGCAACCCCTGGCGAGCTCTCCCAGACCTTATGTTCCAACGAAGCCGCAGTCGGCCGTTATCTTGAACTACTAAGAAGTTTGGGCCTTTTAGAACGATATCAGGAGTTTTATACCAATTCTCTGCTCACTCAAGACTATTTACTGAAGGAAAGTCCCCTCTACCAGGGGGACTCCATTCTGTGGCGAAAAAATCTCACTGCGGATTGGAACACCCTGAAAGCTTCTTTGCAAGCCGGAGGCCGGGTTAATTTTCTATCCGCAGATACCAGCGAAGACGAATTAGATAATCGCCGGGAGAATTATATCAAAGCCATGGATAACATCGCCAAACTTAAAGCCGGTGAGTGTATCACATTTTTTAACACGCTTTCCGGTGAAATTCTCGATGTTGGTGCCGGTTCCGGTGCCATGGCTCTGGCATTTTTAGAGAAATTTCCGGATACCAGAGCCACGCTGTTGGACATCCGACAGGTTCTTCCCCAGACAAAAAAAATAATTGAAAAAACACCTTTTTCAGATCGGATTGACTATCATCCCGGCAATATTTTAGAACCGGAATGGGGACTGACTAAAAAATACCAACTAATTATTCTATCCAACATCGTCCATGCTTATGCTGAAGCCGAAAATGAGTTGGTGTTAAGTACCGCTGCAAAACATTTAACGGATGACGGCATCCTTCTCATTCATGATTTTTTTAACGAGCATTGCCCCGTTAAAGCACACCTTTCCGATGTCAACATGCTGCTGAATACTTATAATGGCAAAGTGTTTTCGGGAGCATGGGTGATTGATACATTAAGAAAAAGCGGTTTATCCACCACTCCCCTTATCCCATTGGAAACCGATACAGCCCTTATTTTTGGTACCAAGTCATCATCTCTGATTGAAAATTTAGCCATCACATCCATTCAGAAACTGATTCATCCGATCCGGGAAATGGGATTTCATGATGTCTTCGAAATTTCTCCTGATTCAGTGGTGATTACAGACTTTGCCAAAAACAAGTGCCGTTTCGGATGTTCGTCCTATGATAAAAAGCATTGTGAATCAAACGACATCCGTCTGGATGAGACCCGGAGTCTTATCTCATCCTATTCAAAAGCCCTTCTTTTGAAAGGCGAACCCCCAACCGGAGACTTTCAGCATAAAATACTGGCTGCTGAAAAATTGGCGTTCACTGCTGGCTTTCATAAAGCTTTCTCCTTTTGGGCCGGTCCCTGTGCCATCTGTCCTAAATGCGATCTTGATGAACCCTGCAAAAACACGAAAAATCGACGACCTTCCATGGAAGGCTCCGGAATTGATGTTTTTGAAACTGTTCGCGGAAACAGCGAGACTCTGGAAACCCGCTCCGCCAAAGATCAGATCGTCAAATATTACGGACTGTTGCTGCTGGAGTAACCCGCACTTTTTATCATACTTATGACGATTGATTCATCATTACTAAAAAATACAATCAAGGAGCCATCATGAAAATATTATTCGTTCAAGCGCTCTCCATGGAGGGCATTGACATCGAACGGGTTTATCCCATTGGGATCGTTGTTCTTGCTTCCCAGGTCGAACGTCAAACCAATTACGATCTCCATCTTTTTGATATGAATATGTCCCTGGATCCCTATGGGGATCTGAGACATCAGCTGAATGCTCATCAGCCAGACGTTATCTGCGTTTCGCTGAGAAATATCGATCCCCTCGGAAACAAAACATCGTCCCTCATTCCTAACTTTGCGGTAACTTTAGCTTTCATTGACAAATACGCTCTGGAAGCAACGATTTTAGTCGGAGGCACCGGTTTTTCTTTATTTCCAGAACGTTTAATGATAGAATATCCAGAAATTGATTTCGGGGTCACCGGCGAAGCAGAAAAAATCATCGTTCCGCTTTTGGCAAATTTAGCGAACCCGCCCCACCTACCCGGTTTATGTTTCAGAGAAAACGGGATCGTTTCAATTGTCCCTCCCGTTGGGGATTACAATATGTTGGAATACCAGATGCCTAATCGCGAGCTGCTGGACCCCCGGCCCTATCTGACCGTCAATAAATATGTGGAAAGCATCGGTGTGGAAACCAAACGGGGATGCAGTTTTACCTGCGGCTACTGTTCCTATCCACTGCTCCAGGGAAACAACATGCGTTGTCGCACCCCGGAATCCGTTGTGGATGAAATTGAATTTCTTTACGATACCTATGGTGTCACCCGGATTCATTTCACCGATTCGGTGGTAAATCTTCCCGTTGATCACCTGGATAACATCTGCAAGGAAATACTAAAACGCGGTCTTAAGATCAATTGGAGCGGTTTTTTCAGAGAAAACCTTCTAACCGAAGAAAATGTGGCTCTTTACTCAAAGTCCGGCTGTGAGTGTTTTTCCCTTTCACCTGACGGGCTCAGTCAAACCGCACTGGATGCCATGGATAAACACATGGCTGTCAAAGATATCCTCAATACCGCCCAGGTGCTGGCCAATAGCGGTGTCGTGACTGTTTATCATTTTCTGGTTAATACCCCGGGAGACACCGAGGAAACCATTAAAGAGGCCAAAGAGCTCATCGACGCAATTTATAACATTCACTATGCATCGAAAACCCTGGGCACCATTGTTTTAAACAATATTCGTATTTTGCCGGGAACCAAGGTTGAAAAACAAGCGCTTGAAAATCATGTGATTACACCGGAAACCGATTTGCTCTACCCCACTTATTACAACCCCGCCCCCTTTGATCGGTTGCGTTATGATTTGGAAATCTATCATACCAAGAAAAATATATTTATGTGGCAGGAGGTCGCACTATGAAAGTACTTTTATTAGAACATCCCCGCTCCTATGGGGAAGATCGCTGCAACGATATCGCCAATGCTCCCTTATCTGCCTGTTTAAATACCGGCTATATCGGGGGAATGCTTGCTTCCAAAAGCATTGATGTCACCATCGTCGACGGCTATCTGGAAAAGCTGGATTATCCCGCCATTGAAGCAGAGATTGCCAGAATCCGCCCCACCATTTTAGGTATTCACCTCGTGTATCACTGGGAAAACAATCAAACCCTCTACCAGTTTATTGAACAGGTCAAAGCGGCCTATGCCATTGACTACGTCACTGTTTATGGTTTCTATCCCACTTTTGCCTATGCAGAAATTCTCAACCGCTGCCCAGCCATCGACTCGGCACTTTTAGGCGAAAACGAGCTGACGTTCTCAAAACTTGTGGATCATTTCCCGGATGACCATTTGCAGGGAATTGCCTACCGACAAGACGGGAAAATCATCGCCACTCAGGGGGAGATCACCACCGATGTGGATTCACTCCCTTTTCCGCTGCGCAGTAAAGGATCCTATTCTTTTGGCGAAATCAACATCTCCGGCAGCCGCGGCTGCTACGGCGGCTGCACCTTCTGCTACATCAACCCCTATTACGGGGATGCCAAACGAAAATGGCGGGGGCGAAGCCCTGAAAATATCATTGCCGAAATTGATGCCATTATGAAAGAAACCGATATCCGCTATTTCTATTTTGTGGATCCCAACTTTTATGGTCCCGGTAGGGCCGGAAAAGACCGGGTGCTAAAACTTGCCGCACTCTTGAAAGATCGAAACATCCGATTCGGCATTGAAGCCAGAGCCAACGATATTGAGGAAGAAACCATCACGGCTCTTACTGATGCCGGTCTTTGTCATATTCTCATCGGTTTGGAAAGCGGCCGGGATGAGGCGTTAAAACGGCTGAACAAACTGACCACCGTTGCCGATAATGAAAAAGCTCTGAAGATTTTGAGAAAATACGGTATTGAACCCAGCGTCGGCTTTATTATGTTCGAACCGGACTCCACCCTTGAAGATCTGAAAGTAAATTACGATTTTCTTAAACGAAATGATCTTCTGGAGAAACTGGAAATAAGCGTCAATGTTCTCTATCATCATATGATCATTCTTCAGGGAAGCTCCTCCTACAAAGCCCTTAAGGAACAGGGACGACTCAATATTTCTGATCACTCCACCTACGAAGCCGATACCGATTACCTGAATCCAAAGGTTGCCGCTATGGCCGGAATGATGCGGGATATGACCAACCATATTTTCACTTATATGAAAGATTCCTGGGAACTGAGCTTAAAAAAGGATCCTGTGATCACAGATAAATACGATCAAATCAATAAGCTGCTGGTGTACTCCTTTGTCGGCATATTGAATGAATTTGACAATGATGAAATGACGACTGAAAAAATAAATATTTATGTGAAATCATTCAATCAGACCGTTGATTTGATCATGTCATAAAAGTAAAAAGCTATACCGACCATTGCTGCACCTTCAGCAATGGTCGGTACTATTTTTTGGAGCCTGCTGGTCGATACAGACCGCCTCGTTGTATTAATTACCTCTGATTAAGCGAAACCAGGCAGGTGTAATTCCGAAACAGTTTGCTCTTTTTTCCTGTTAAAATTATAAAAACTCACCCTTGACTCTCCCCGTGGAGGAGGATTTATACTTCAAACTGTAGCAAGAAATGATTGGAGGAAAAAATGGAAATCAGTATTGAAGTGAAAAACTTAAACAAGCATTACGGCAATCGGATTGCGGTGAACAACTTAAATCTCACCGTTAAAAAAGGAGAGGTGTTTGGGCTTCTGGGTCCCAACGGGGCCGGGAAATCAACCACCATCGATTGTATCCTGGGTCTTAAATCCTTTGATAACGGATCGGTTCGGGTTCTGGGCATGGATCCGACAAAGGAAAGAAAGCGACTTTTTGAGCGGGTGGGTGTCCAGCTGCAGTCCTCCAGTTATCAGGGCAATATCCGGGTAGGCGAAATCTGTGAGGAAATGGCTGCCCTTTACCGCTCACCGGCTAATTACGATGACCTGCTGGCCCAGTTTAAACTGGATCAGTACCAAAAGCAGCCCGTGGCAAAACTGTCCGGAGGCGAAAAACAAAAGTTGTCAGTGCTGCTGGCGCTGATCCCTCAGCCCGAGGTCCTCTTCCTGGACGAGCTCACAACCGGGCTGGACACCGAGGCCAGACGGGCGGTATGGGATGTTTTAATTGATCTGAAAGAAAAGGGGCTGACACTTTTTCTCACCTCTCATTACATGGATGAAGTGGAGGTTCTTTGTGACCGAATCTGCATCATCAACCGGGGACATGCGCTGGTGACAGACACCGTTCCTGAGCTCATTAAAAGAAGTCCCTACCAACGACTGGAAGACGCTTATCTCTGGGTAATGAAGGAGGAAATCGCGGTATGAAAAAATTTTTGACCTTACTAAAAATCGAAGGCAAACTTTCCCTGCGATGCATTGACAGCATCTTTTTCGGAGTCTGCATGCCGGTAGGAATAATGATATTAATCGGACTCATTGACGGACAAAACCCGACCACTAGCGATGCCGGCACTACCCTGATTCAGAGTTCATTCGGAGCCCTGGCCACTGTGGGAATCTGTGCCACTGCGTTTATGGGCATCCCCCTGACCATCGCGGATTATCGGGACAAGAAAATTCTCAAGCAATTTTTTGTGACACCGGTGAGTCCAACTATGCTATTATGGGTACATGCCATCATCAACATGCTGCTGTCAGTAGTTTCAGCACTTCTGATTTACGCCGTGGCCAAGACCTTCTTCGGTTATGAAATGATGGGCTCCAAGCTGGCGTTTATGGGGTCTTATCTGCTGGTCATGATTTCCATGTACAGTTTGGGACTGCTCATCGCCAGCCTGTGCAGAACTGTCAAAACCGCCAACGTGGTCTGTAGTGTGGTTTACTTCCCAATGCTGTTTTTATCTGGAGCCACTATTCCCTTTGAGATTTTTCCCAAATCGCTCCAAACAGCAGCGGCTTTTCTCCCTCTTACCCAGGGCATTAAGCTTTTAAAATCTTCGAGTCTAGGGTTGGAAACAAGTCCGTTGATTCCCCTGGTTGTTTTGTTTGGATCTCTGGTAATCGGGATTATTCTATCGATGCGATTCTTCCGCTGGGAATAAGAAAGGTACACTAATGAACGAAACCTATCATTGCGAACGAAAAGAAAATACCGTTTATTATAAAATCGGTCTGTTTTCAAAAATGAACCGGGTCACCATCAAGGCCCTTCGGCACTATGACGAAATCGGTCTTCTAACACCGGCGTTCATCGAAAAATTCACCGGATACCGATATTATACATCCGAACAGCTCCCCATCCTGCACCAGATTCTAGCTCTGCGGGAAATGGGCTTTACCCTGGACGAAATTAAGCAGGTTCAGGGCGGCATCCCAGAAAGAAATCTGCTTCAGCAAAAAAAACTGGAGCTCATGCATAAAATTGCCGAGGACACCATGCGGCTGTCCCAGGTGGAATCCTATCTGGCTAAAAATGATGGGGATACCGGGGAATACCACGTTATCCTCAAGGAGCTCCCTCAGGTGATTGTGGCATCCATTCGTACCATCGTCCCCGGGTACGACTCCCTGTTTCATATTCTCCCCCCCATGGGTGCCGAAATGGAACGACTCGGCTGTGTCTGTGCCGTTCCTGAATACTGCTTTAATATCTATCATGACGGTGAATACCGGGAAACCGATGTGGATGTTGAAATCTGCGAGGCGGTCACCGAAAAAAAAGCGGACTCGGACCTGCTGACCTTCAAGATCATTAACCGGGTGGAAAATGCGGCCTGTGCACTTCACAAAGGTTCCTATATGGGATTCCCCCGAGCCTACAATGCTGTGCTGAAGTGGGTGGAAAACAATGGTTATGAAATCATCGATAATCCCCGTGAATCCTACATCGATGGGGTCTGGAATAAAGATTCGGAGGCGGACTGGCTGACGGAAATCCAGTTCCCGGTTAGGAAGCTTAGCTGATTTTTTCATGTTTGCTTGGACATGATCGTTATGGATCCCATAAAAAAATAAAAACAAGGATAAGGCCAGTTAAATGCTAAAAATATTTCACAATAGTTGTATTAAATTAAATTAGAACATGATATACTGCAATTAATAAATGAAGGGGGTTCTCATATGAAACATTGTAGTGATTGTGGTCAGAACGTTATCCCGACAAAAAAATTTAGCATCGTTTGGTTTTTAATTAATTGTCTCTGGTTAGTAGGGGGTATTGTCTATATCGTTTATTATTTTGCCTTTAAGAAAAAGACCTGTCCTTTATGCGGTTGTTCTAGTTTTGAACCTGAACACGTAGATGGCATCGGCCTCATTACCCGGGGCGTTCAGAAACTATCCAAAGAAGCGAAATAAGAAAGATTCAAAAAAGCTGATGAAGCTAATAAATATACCGTTTTGACAAGCATCTCACCGAGGTGCTTTTTATTTTCCGCAATTATCAGAACCAGCCCCCAACCAATATTTCAAGTCACAGATTCTTCTTCAAACCACAAAATCTTGCAATGGATGGTCACTAAAAAAGCAACGAACCCTTGAAGGATTCGTTGCTCAGGAATAGTAAAGTGAGAAGTATGTCCATTACTTTTCACATATATATAGTAGCTATTTAAGCTTAAGATCGTCTGTAAATCACGTCAACAGTCTTATTAATTAAGGAAACACTAAGTTAAAGATCGAGAGGTCGGTTCTCCTGTTCTAATGATGGGAATCTTATGTTTCGTGATAAAATCCTTGACTTCAATGTCCGCCTTCATTTTGGCAGCATGCGAGCTTCGCAAAATATTTTTCAACTACCCCTTGTCTTACCTAGAACTTCTATGTATAATACCATTATACCTAGAACATCTTGGTATATAGGAGGTTTTATGAATGTATCCAAGGATTTAATTGCAGCCTCGGCGATTCCTTTTATTCTTGCCATTTTAAAACAGGAGGACAGTTATGGTTATGCAATTATTAAAAAAGTGAAAAAATTAACCGAAGATGAACTTGTCTGGTCAGAGGGCATGCTGTATCCGGTACTCCATCGTCTTGAAGAGAAAAACTTTATCGAATCTTACTGGCAGGGTTCTGAAAAAGGTCGTCAGCGAAAATATTATCGAATCAAAGAAGAAGGCCTGACTGAGCTGGACATACAAAAAAAGCAGTGGGATATAGTCCACTCCGCACTTTCAAAAACCTGGCTGAATTTGATTAAAAAAAAGGAGGAATTTCAATATGTTTGATTTAATATCTAATATTCGAACCTGGAGTGATCTGCTCCGCGCAAAAGGTGACTTGAGCGAGCCGGACATAATCGAATTGGAAAATCATTTGAAGGATGAAATTGACGATCTGGTAACGATCGGACTTTCAACGGAAGAAGCGTTTTTGATCAGCGTAAAGCGGATGGGAAATGTACATGCGATTTCCAAAGAGTATTCCAAAGTCAGTACCGAAAATCTTTGGAAACATCTAATGATCAATCCAGATGGCGCACTTGATTCCGGCCAGAATCGAAAATATATTGCCATGGTGATTATTTTTTCCCTAATCTCAGGTACCCTCTTCAAACTTCCCTAGCTATTCGGTTTAAATCTGCTTGATTCGGAAAATGGAGTCCTGTTTTTTAAGAACATCAGCTTTTTTATTTTGCCGTTTGTTGCTGCTTTTTTCCTGATTAAACACCAGTCAACCTGGAAAATACCGGCTGTGATCGGGGGTATTTTTGCATTAGCCTGGGTACTGATCAACCTGTACCCCAGCTACTCCCCCAATGATACGGAATTCCTGACCGCCTTGCATCTTCCGTTATTTTTATGGTTGATCACCGGCATCGCCTATATGGGGATGGACTGGAAAGCCACCAAAGGCCGGATGAATTTCATTCGGTTTACCGGAGAATCGGTGATTTATGGTACCCTGATCTTCTGCGGAATCATCGTTTTGGCCATGTTTATTCAGGCAATGTTCTTTGCCATTCAAATAAATGCCAGCTGGTTCATCCAGAACTATCTGATTGTCTACGGTGCCAGTTCAGCTGCTATGATTACCATTTACCTGGTGGAGACCAAGAAAAGTGTTGTGGAGAATTTCGCACCGATTCTAGCAAAAATATTCAGCCCGCTTTTCTTATTGGTGATGATTGTTTTTCTTGGTGTGATGATTGGCAGCAGTAAAAGTCCGTTTATTGAGCGGGATTACCTGATCGCTTTTGATTTCATGCTTGCTCTGGTTCTTGGTCTGGTAATTTATGTGATTTCAGCCCGAAATCCCCATGAAAAAAACACGGTATTCGATTATATCAATCTCGCCCTGATTCTCACCGCCCTGATCATCGACGGCATCGCTTTATCCGCTATCGTTTTCCGTTTATCTGCCTATGGGCTCACACCAAATAAAGTTGCGGCGCTGGGCGAGAATCTGGTACTTCTGGTTAATCTTGGCGGTCTGGCCTGGCTGTACATCCGCTTTTTCTTAAAGAAATTTGATTTTAAAAAGATTGAAGTGTTTCAAACTTCCTACCTCTATGTTTATGCCCTATGGTTTGGAATGGTAGCCTTTCTCCTCCCCATATTTTTTGCTTTTCAATAAGAATTTGGGGCAATTGACCTGACGTGTCAGGGAAACCTCCGACTTTTTTTCGGTATGTAATTTAAGTATTTTATACAAAACACTCTGGCCGCATTTTGGAGAATCTCGACAAAATGAAAGTGCCGTATCTATCAATTGTAATTGCCGGCACGAAAAAAGCCCCAGACGTCAAGCCTGGGGCATCAATACCATAAAGATCACACTTTTTTAAGTTCCACTTTCTTTTTAGCATACTCTTCGTCTGTTATTTCTCCCGAAGCATAACGTTCGTTCAAAATTTCCATTGCCCGATTGGTTGATTGTTGCTGTTGAGACTCATCTATGCTTTTTCTTAGATTTGAATTTTTAGACATCCAAACAATCGCAAATACTACAAATGCTATTAACAATAAACACATCATAATCATACCACCTATTCTTCCTATCATACTAAGTCCAAAATACATACCATACCCACCTAAATGCATCATTATATTCACCTGCCTTCTTTCTGGAAAATACCTAATTCCTAAATTTCACGTACCCTTTTTATTAACTTCAGTTAACGAAATTTTACGAGTCATCCAAGAATTATATATTAATTAATTGCAATTATTGAATGTATTATACAAATCAAACCTTAAGAATAGCATGTGTTTTCTTTTTCCGACGGCTATAGCCTTTCGCACTGATTGTGGGAGCAGTCCCCTTCATGTTCGAACGCCGGGAATCAGAATAACAAAACCTTCCCTCTTGTGTCACCTGAATATAAATTACGATTATTGTATAATATCGATAGAATTAATTGGCAAAATTGCCATTGAAAACTATTTCATTTTGGGTATAATTATAATTAATGGTATTTTGCTGCGATTATGAAACTGAATCATCATACTTTGGCATCGGTTTATATTTATATTTTCGAATAGCGAAAAAATCATCAATAATAGCATGGGCCCTCGTTGTTACCCATGTTATTGTTTTTTTTAAACCCGAAGATAATTTTAAGGAGACCACAAAATGAGAATAGTGATTGCCCCGGATTCTTTCAAGGGATCCTTATCAGCTGCCGAGGTTTGTAACATCGCAGAAAGTGCGATTCTTAAGATCATGCCTACTACCGAAATCATTAAAATTCCTATCTCAGATGGAGGCGAAGGTCTGGTGGACGTACTGGTTAAACACCGATCCGGCGAAATTGTAAAAACCAAGGCAAAAGACCCATTGTTCAGGGATATTATGGTAGAGTATGGTATTTTGAACGGAGAGATAGCAGTTATTGAGATGGCAACAGCTTCCGGTTTGCCGCTTCTCAACCCGGATGAACGCAATCCACTGATTACCAGTACTTACGGCACCGGCGAGATGATTGTTGACGCAGTGATCAATCGAGGATGTCGGAAAATAATTCTGGGGATCGGCGGCAGCGCAACCATCGATGGCGGATTGGGAGTAGCCAGTGCCATGGGAATCCGTTTTTACGACCGGGACAAGCAGCGGCTGACACCGAGTGGTGAAAATCTGAGCCGTGTGATGACCATTGATACCCGTCAGGTGGATGCTCGATTCACTGGCGTGGAAATAACCATCGCATGCGATGTTGAAAATGTACTTTGCGGACATCTGGGTTCAGCGGCGGTGTACGGTCCTCAGAAAGGTGCCGACAAGAAAATGGTGGCTTTTCTGGATCAGGGACTGCATGTTTTTGGGCAGCTCCTGGAGCAGCAGTCCGGAAAGAAGCTGATGGATTTGAAGGGAATTGGCGCCGCTGGCGGCATGGCATTGCCGCTGGTTGCCTTCTTCAACGCCGAATTAAAATCCGGACTGGATATTGTCTTCGACGAAATCGGCTTTGAATCCGCTATAAAAGATGCCAATCTGATTATCACCGGTGAGGGAAAAACCGATGCTCAAAGTGTGATGGGAAAAGTGATTTCAGGAGTTGGCAAGCACGGAAGGAAACAGCATATTCCGGTCATCGTAATTTCCGGCGCTCTGGAAGAAGGGTATGAAAAAATATATGATTGTGGTGTAACGGCCGCCTTTGCCATGTTCAGAAATGACAGAAGTCTGGCTTGGCATATGGAAAACGCACCCCAATTGCTGGATGAAATGATCTGCAATCTTTTTAGTTTTCTTTCAAGTGTATGCATGAAGCCTTGAATGTTATTACGCTATGGATCAATCCTCTGTTAAACCGATGAAACTGCCTTGTTTTTCACCCTCAATCAATTTCCTTTTAAGGATGACCCGGTTTTCCGACATGATTTTTAGCGCTGTTTCAGTGGAATAAAGAAAGTCCATTGCCTGATCGGCCGGAATCACCACTGGCATCCGGTTGTGGACTTGCGCCACCGTTTCCACCGGCGGTTTTGTCATAATCAGAAACGCATCCGATCCCTCTGTCTGGCCATGATAGAAGCCCCCGAGATAAATCAGATCATCCGTAGCGGAAAACTGGAATTTCTCTTTTTTCTCATTCCATTCATAAAAGCCGACAGCTGGAATCAGGCATCGCCGATTCAGAAAGTCATCCCGGAAAACAGCTTTTTCCAGCACCGTTTCGGACCGGGCATTAATCAGTAGGGTCTTTTTTTTCCCAATCTGCCGATTATACCCCCATCTCTTCAACTCCAGATCCATTCCCCGCTGATCCGGCCGCGGTGCGTAAACCGGTGCCAGATCGGTTGGGTAAATGTCGCCTTTTTTTATCACCATGTGATACTTTTTATTGACTTCTTCAACAATTGCCTTGATTGCTCTTTCCTCTTTATCTGAAAACAGAATATAACGTCCACACATTTCATTCACCCTCACGGATCGAGGAGACGGTTCTTTTGTATGCTTACGATGGGGTTTCCCACAACAAAACCATCACGCTCGTATCCCCTTTCTTGATATTGGCATTTGAGCTGAACCTTCAGCCGTGGTATCGATAAACGGGATTTTCACATTTCTTTTTCGTATTCACCGTCAATTCCCTGTTTATGGAGCATACTGGCGGCAATACCTAAAACAATTTTCTTCAGACAAATGGGTTTTTATCGTCACACACTTCCTGAATCACGACGATTGGATCAGAAATAAGCCCATATTTTTCATCTTCCGGGTATGTCACTGCAATTTCAGGATGACTTCCCGCATAAGCAATCATGCTCTCCATCGAATTCCATTTTGTGCATAGAAAAAAATGAGCATAGTCTCCCTGTTCAACAATTTTCAAAAATGCACCATTATTACCCTTGATACCAAGCGTATCCCTGACACCAGTTTCATATTCATATTTTTCAAATCCATCCCGCATTTCGACCGGAACGATTCCATGCCATGTTCTTGCGATCATTTATTTCTCCTCTGATCAATCAATATCCGGTTTCTCAGTCAAGTCGAGCCTGACGGTATATTTCCCGAGATTTTGTCTGTTTACTGTGATTATTTCTTGCTCAAGATCATTACTTTACTGTAGTCACAATGAATTGTTTGCGTCATTTCAAAACCAAACCGAGAAAAATACTAATCCATCTCACATTTCAGAAATTTCTCAAAGTCCATGGCATTAAATTGATAGAATTCATCTGCTCCCATTTTTTCTCATTTTCACGCAAGTCAATATTCTACTAAGCTTTCCTGGTCTCTCATTCTTGCTCTTTTCTGCCCCGGAATTCTTCGCTGGATATAGAATAAGCTTTGATATCCCGGATTTCACCGGTATAGATCTTTTCGGCCTGCCGGATTGTTCCTTCGTAAAGAAAACCGCATTTTTCAATCACCCGCTGGGATCCCAGGTTGGATGGATAATGCACGACCGAGATCAGACTAAAACCAAGGGTATCAAAACCATATGCCAGAACGGCTCTGGCAGCTTCCGTCATCATGCCTGCCTCCAATGCTCCTCGCTCAGTGCGTAACCCAGCATCCGTGCCTGATCATTCTGCCGGTGGGGATCTTCAATCAATCCGATTGATCCGATAATCTGTTTCTATTTTTCAATCCCCCAGATATTTTCCTGGCCAACAAAGATTGTCTTCATGATCTCTGCTGTTTCCTCGATTGTTTCATGGGGCTTCCAGCCCGCTCGAGGACCAATATTTTTGCTTTTAGAATAGGCAGAAACGTCGGCTGTGTCTTCCATGGTTAATGGTCTTAACAACAGGTTTCTGGTATTAATGTTCTTCATTTTATTCTCGATCCCTTCAAAATAATATTCTTCTAGCCTGAACGCTATTTTTCTTGCTCCGCTTTATAAATTAAACTCAGTAGAATCTGAAACTCTTTATGAAAATCAGTTTCGTATTTTTCCTTCTTTTCAAAAGATCACTCAAACGCTTTCAACGCAGCTTCGTCGATCTGATAGGTTGATGACTCTTCAAATCGCCCGCTGATATTTTCAAGTGCACTGGGTTGGAGTTCATAAGCCAGCAGGCCGATGGCAAAGTAACCCTCGCTGGTTGTGATATCATACTTTTCCGCTGCCCGGAAACCCAGCCGTCCATAAAATCGGGGATCTCCGTAAATGAGAATCGCCTTAAAGCCCATTTCGGTGGCAACTTGAATGGCGTGACGAATCAGTTTCCGGCCCAGTCCCTGCTTCTGATAATCGGGCAAGATGGTCACCGGCCCGAAGGTAATAACTTCTGTTGCCATCCCGTTTACATCAATGACATGGGCTTTGCTGAAGATATAGTCGCTGCTTGGCAGGCTCTCAAAAAACTCTTCAAAGGCATTGATGATATTGACTTCGTTAATAGCCAGATGTTTAAAGATGGTTTCGTCACCCCGCTGATAGTGGCGAATCAGCCGGAGAGTTGGTTCTTCAATTCTTTGTGTAAATAATGACATGATCAATTCTCCCTTTTTCATTCAGTTATCGCTTTGATATTTTGTCGATACAAATCTATGTTCCCTATCTGAGATACTGCATTTGTTTGCTATTTCTGGCTAGTTCTGGCTAGTTATTACGTAACTGACAGACTTTCAATTGATGATTAAATTGTACCTGACTCCATCAGATACTGTTTTCAATATCCTTTAGTGATCTTCCTTCATCATTCACCCACAACGATCTTAGCATTATCGATGAACTCTTCAAGTTCACTTTCCTTTTCCTTTCTCATGCATTACTGCCAGGATATAGCTTACTGTCTACTTGCTGATCAAATTCGATTCTGACAAAACATTTGCATTCTTGTTATGCAAAATAAATCAAACAATGCTACACCCAACAGTTAATTATCAAATCAGTCAACCACTTTTTGACCTTGTGATACTTTACAGTTTACCAGCAAAGACTGTCCATTTTTGGGATGGGTTGGAATTTCAAAAGATTTAATAAGACCAGCTAAACCAGACGGCTTTGAGATTATCGTTGATACTTTCGGCATCGACGGTGCCACAAGCGGGATCCAGATCCGATCATCCGGGGTAGGCGCCACAAGCCGCACCATCAGATAGGTTAGCTGTTCGATGACGGTGAGGGGGGTGGTGATCCCCCTCCCAGATATCGGTCCATATTTTATCGACTTTGTTTTTTACTTCGCCTGTGATCATTTTTTCACCTGATTTCCTATATCTATTTTATCTGCCCAAACAGGTTTTATTTTGCAGTGTTTTATTTTTGCATTCACTTATAATTATACGCTTTTCATATGGATATGGCTATTCCTAATACACTTTTTCCGCCACGCTTATTCCCCACGTTCACTTTTTTAACAAATGTCAATAATCCACACAACACCCCCTATGCTGCGATACAGTCTTTATTAAACAAAAAATGATACAATACGTTCATCAAATCTACCGATTGGAGTTACAAAAATGAAGAAAGACCTTATTCTGGCCAAACAGCTGGCGATTCTTGAAAAACAGGAGCAGAAGTTTTTGAATCAGAAAAACAGCCCGTTTATCAAATCAAACTTCACTCCTGTGGTCAATAAAATCCAGGCTAAAATACCGGAAAAACTGCAAGCCACCCTCGACACAGCTTTCTACATGGGCTTTCATTTTGTGTTTGAAAAAGGAAACAGTCTCATCGAAAAAACTTACAACAAAAAAAACATCGATGTGGAATACGATTTAAATAATTACGCACTTGAAAAATATATGAGTAAAAAACATATGAAAACGCTGGATAAATCCTCAAAACAGTCCAAAGCCATCAATGAATCCATTGCGGCAATAGAAGGCGGCGTTCTGGGCTTGCTGGGGATTGGGCTTCCGGATATCCCGCTGTTTCTTGGCGTCATCATCAAAACCATCAATGAAATTGCATTGTCCTACGGCTACCAGTACACCTCCAATGAGGAAAAAGCGTACATCCTTTATCTGATCTGTGCCGCCATGACGAAAGAAGATCTGCGAAAAGTATATGATCAGAAAATCGAGCGTTTAGGCAAGCATATTGATGCCGATATGCCGATGGACATTGATCTGAAAGCGGTTATGAAAGAAACCTCCGACCTTTTGTCCAATACCCTGCTGACTGCCAAATTTATCCAGGGGCTGCCCATCGTGGGCGTCATCGGTGGCGTGGTCAATCCCTTGATGGTCAATAAAACCGGCAAATACGCCCGGATTAAGTATAAGAAACGGTATCTGCTTTCCAAGTTCAATCCGGATGGCGTCATCGATTAACAATTGGCACGCAAATTTCACACCGATGGTTTTTAACCATTTTGGTCGCATATCTTTCCACTATCGGTTTCGAGCCGTCCATCTCATAACCATGGCTGCTCAGTTCCTGAAATATTTCATGCCAGGCCTGCTGAACTGCTTCTGCCGTATGGTCAATCTCAAAAACCGCATAGTTACTTTCACTGATTTTGCCTTTGCTGACGTCATCATCCCGGATCGACTGATCCGCCGCTGTAATTAGGCAGACGTCATACCGGCAGTTTTCGGGGTTAGTTGTTTCCGGATTATCCTGCGGGATTCCCAGAATGATTGAGTCTTCGTTCAATAAATGATTCATCGTTGCCCACGCTTTTAATCGTTCCATCGTTTGGACATTGCGCCTGCCGTATGGACCAATCTGCCTGATGTATGCAATTTCACATTCTGGCATCACTTCAATATTCATTTTCATCTTGATTTATTCCTTTCAATCAACGATTCGACCGGTCTATAAGAAATGTAACATGATTTAAAATGAAAACAAACAATTTTTTTAAAAAATATTTTTGTTTTCATTTTGCGAGCCGATACTGTGAATCTAGTCCTACACCTCTTCAAACGATAAAACTTAATTGAATCTGTATTTAACATCCAAGCTCTTTTATGAGCTGGTTACTTCTGATGACGTCATCAGAAATCTGGAAATAATTATTGAATTCAATATTTTCAGAACAAACTCATCGCCTGATTTGCTCTGAAATCGCCATCAAAATCGATCCACTCCGTCAAAAAACCGCATCCTCCCGGATGCGGTTTTTATGATGCTGTCATCTTTTTTTTGCCTGCTCTATCATCGCAATCACCTGTCTGATACCCTCTTCCCCATTGACCAGCACCTGCCCGATGTCCGCTCTTTCAATATCATCCAGATGGAAGCCGGCGCAGACGGTGCAGACGCAATGGAATGCCTCGGACACCCTTCTAGCCAGGGGAATGGCCAGGGCGTCATCCCGGTGCTCCTGGGAGGTATAGATGCTGAGCCGGCCATCATCGCCCACGGCTGTGCAGCCGATGTGGGCGGTTCCTCCGGTCACCAGAATGAGCACATCTTTTCCGGCCATCGTGATCTGATATTTAAGCGCGGTCGGCCCGCTGCCCACTGTCAGTTTCATTCGCTCTCTCCCCAGCGTCTGAAAAGATGGTTGGGAATGCGCAGCAAATCGAAAACCTTACCAACGCTTTGGTTGATGACGTCATCGATGGTCTGGGGCTTGTGGTAAAAGCCAGGCATCGGCGGCAGGATGATGCCACCGGCTTCGGTGACGGCGGTCATGTTTCGCAGGTGAATCAGCGTCAGCGGGGTTTCCCGAACCATCAGAACCAAAGGCCGGCGCTCTTTTAAAGCCACATCCGCAATTCGGACGATCAGATTATCACTGAAGCCATTGGCAACGCCGGCTAGAGTTTTCATGCTGCAGGGAGCGATCACGGTGGCCTCGATCCCATAGGAGCCGCTGGAAACAGCCGCCGCCATATCATGGCTATCATAGACGATGTCTGCCAGAGAGCGCACATATTCTTCACTGTAATCTGTTTCCAGGGCGATGGTTTTACACCCCCAGTCACTGAGAATGAGGGACACCTGGTTGTCCGTTTCCCTTAATGCTTCCAAAAGCCGAATGCCATAGATGACTCCAGAGGCTCCTGTTATTCCAACCGCAATTTTCATCGGATTCCTCGCAATTTTTTCGTTTTTTCTAAATCAATACCGTTTTTGGTGATGGCCACCCCATAAACTTTTTCGGCGGTTTCCAGCGATATGATCTCGTCTTGAACATCATCATAGACCTTCCCGGCCGGTCGTTTCAGCGGATCGCCCCAACCGCCGCCGCCGCTGGTGTTCAAGCAAACCTGATCACCCTTGGTTGCGTGTCGGGGCGCTTCCTTGCTTTCCATCACGGTTTCTTTGCCATCATGAACAAAAACACTTCGGTTGAGACTTCCTTGATGTCCGCCTCTGAGTCCATACGGGGCGAATTTGACGCCGTCTCCGAAATTGACGATATCGCTTTGTTCAGCATAGAGCTCAAAAGCATATTTCATGCCGCAGCCACCGCGATACTCTCCGGCACCGGCGGTATCCGTATCCATTTCATGATAAAGGGTGATGTGGGGATACTGCACTTCATTAGATTCAATATTCGGCGCCTTGACCCCTCCGAAATTCGACAAGGTTGCCATATAGGGCTTGCCGTCATTCCCTTCCATGGCTCCGCCGCTACCCAGGGAGCAGAAAGAAAAGCCCACGTAATAACGGTCTGTTCTGGCATCCACCCCATAATAGGATGGTCCCAGATAGCGATGATAACCTGCAGAAACCCGTCCTGACACGGCCTGATCCAGCGCCTGAAAAATTGTTCCGATGATTTCACTGGCTGGCGTCAAGGTGCAGAGTGTCATCGGTGCCGGTTCATTAGGATTGACCAGTGAACCTTTTGGCAGATTGACATCGATGCAGCGGAATGCTCCGCCGTTTCGAGGAATATCCTTACCCAAAAACCACAATACCGCGATACCGGAAGCACAGGTTGCGGTGACCACTGAGGTGTTGATGAAGCCTTTTACCTGAGCATCTGTTCCTTCAAAGTCCACCAGCAGCCGATCGCCTTTTATCGTGACGGAAACCGCTATTTTAACCGGTTCTTCCTGAAAGCCGTCATCATCAATATAATCAACTGCCGCATAGGTTCCATCCGGCACCGCAGCAATGCGTTGTCTCGTGAGGGCTTCTGTCTGCTCCATGGTATCCTGTACCGCTTTTTTGACCGTTACCACCGAATAGGTTTCCAGCATTTCCCGGATCCGTTTAGCGGCCACCCGGTTGGAACCGATCTGCGCCAGAAAATCACTGGTGAGCATCTCCGGATTCCGGGTATTCAAAGCGATTAACGCTAGCACATCGTCGATCATTTCATTGTTTTTCATTAATTTTGTCGGCGGAATGCGAATTCCTTCCTGGAAAATCTCAGTCGCCTTGGGATTGTAGCTGCCGGCGGTGGAACCACCGATATCCCCGTGATGGGCCCGGCTGACGCTAAAGAAGAGCAGCTCGCCGTCATAAAAAACCGGGGTAATGATGCCGATATCCGGAAGATGATTGCCGCCGTCGTAAGGATCGTTGATGATGAAAACATCGCCGTCGTCAATATGATGGCCGTATTTTCTCAGCAGGGCCTTGACGCTGAAGGCCCCTGCGGTTGCCAGAATCGGAATCCCGCTGATTTGGGACACCAGTTCTCCATCTTTGTCGCAGATACAGCAGGCAAAATCGCAGGCCTCGGCAAAAATCGGTGAATGAGCGGAATGCTCCAGAGCGATTCCCATTTCACCGGTAATGCTGTCGAGACGGTTGATAATAACCGCACGGTTGATAATATCTTCGGTTCGCTGATTCATGCTACAATACCTCCTTTTTAAGTACAAGTATTCCTTCATCCACCAGCGCACAAAAGAAGTGTTCCGGAATAACCAATGTGGTGTAATCAAAATCAATGAGTGCCGGCCCGGTGATGACTTCATTTAAATCGCCCTCATTGTAAATTTGAACCACGATTTCGTCCTCCTGGTTAAAGGCATACCCGGACACTTTTTTTGTCCGTCCATTAGATTTTTGGGAAGCCATTGGGAAAAGTACATTCTCCCCGTTTTCTTCATAACAGGCAAGATGTAAATCGATGATTTCCCAGTCTTTATCTCTTTCGGCATATTCATAAATTGCTTCATGGGTATCATAAAATTCTTTTTCCACAGTCTCCCAGCTATCCTGTGAAAATGTTCCCTGTTTCCATGGGACGCTTATCTCATGATGCTGACTGACATAACGCATTTCTAAAATCAGATCAAACCGGCGCTGGTCTTTATCAACGCTAAGCCGCTCCAGCTCACTTTCACCTTCCTGCATCATCAGTGCCAGAGTCTGATTGATTTTTTTTGCATTCCATTGCTTTTTTTCCATAAAAAAGCTTCGGGTTGCATCATAGCGGCTGGAGGCTCCCAGCATCCCCCAGGAACAGAATACCGGTCCCTGTACAGGAATGAGGACCTCCGGCATATGAAGGGACTCCATAATTTTCGCCGCAAAAAGAGGGAAGGCCCCGCCGGCACTGATTAGGCTGTATATTCTGGGGTCATTTCCTTTCTGGGTGGTCACCAGACGAACCGCATCCGCCATCATTTCGGCAGCAATGCCGTAAATAATCCGCGCCGCTTCATGCACCGACAGATTAAGTGGATCGGCCACCTTTTCCTTTATCGCCTGCTCGGCCCGCTCTCTGGATAAAGCAAACTTTCCGCCCAGAAAATTATCCTCATTGATGAGTCCGAGGATCAACAAAGCATCCGTAACCGTAGGTTCCGCTCCGCCTAAATCGTAGCAGGCCGGGCCCGGCACCGAGTCGGCGGAATCCGGGCCGATAAAGACCCGTCCGCCGATTTCCACATGGGCAATGCTGCCGCCTCCGGCACCGATGGAGCTGATGTCAATCATGGGAATGCTCAAGGGATAGCCGGCAAGCTCGGTTTGCGGCACCAGCTGATTACTGCTGCCGCTGATGACATGAATATCAAAGCTGGTGCCGCCCATGTCCGCCAGGACGGTATGCGTTTTACCCAGTAATTTTCCAATGGTTTCATTCCCCACCGCTCCTCCAGCCGGACCGGATAGCAGGGTTTTAACCGCAAATGCTGCCATCGCTTCGGTATCGCTGAGCCCGCCGTTGTTCAGCATAATATGGATTGGTTTCTGCCAGCCATAAAGGGCCAGCTCCTTTTTAATGTCGTTTAAATAATCTGCCAGAACCGGGGTCAGATAGGCATTGATCACCGTTGTGGTGGTCCGTTCATATTCTCGGATGCGGGGGGCCACATCCGCGGATAGGGAAACGAACACATCCGGCAGCTCCTCTTTAATGATTTCCGCTGTCCGCCGTTCATGCTCAGGATTGAGAAACGAGAACAGATAACAGACCGCAATGGCTTTGACTCCCAACTCCCGGCATTTTCGGCAAGCTTCCCGGACTTTGTCTTCATTCAGGGGGGTTACGATATCCCCTTGATAATCCATTCGTCCCTCAATCCCTAAACGTAATCGGCGAGGAACCAGAACCATCGGTTTTTCCGCGGCCAGATCCCACTGGTTTTTCAATTGAGCGCGGCGGATTTCGAGGGCATCACGAAAGCCTGCTGTTGTGAACAGGGCGGTTTTTACGCCCTTCTTCTCCAACAGAGCATTGAGTGCCAGGGTCGTTCCCAGCGTTATCTTTTCCGTTTCTTTTAAAAACATCTCTAAATCCGCATCCCATTCCTCAGCTAACTTTTTCAAACCAGCCAGGATTCCATCCGCAGGATGGTGATGATTTGTCGGATTCTTGACGAATATTTTGTGATATGCCTGGTCTTTAAACCTGCCCACCGAGGTATAATCAGTGAAGGTACCACCGGTATCAATTGCTATTTTTATCATCTTTCAGCCTTCTTACTTTGTGTATTTATATAAACGCTTGACTGCTTCCTGGGCCTCTTTATCGATCTCGATCTTGGGTGAAAAACCACTGAGCGGTTTAGTGGCATCAATTCCCATTTTGTCCGATCGGCTCAACTCATCAGAAGAAGGGTCTAGGGTTTCGCCCATACAATTCGGTAGAATCATGACCCCTTTGCTGGCCTGGAGCCGTGTTGCCATTGCCCACAGAACCTCCTGCTCATTAAAGACATCGACGTCCTCATCCACCACAACGGCCATCTTAATATGATGATCCATCCCCAACACTGTCAAAAGCGCCTGTTGCGGCTGGCCTTCAGCAATTTTTTTCATGGAAATATAGCAGTGAAAAATACCGCAGGAGGATAACGGTGAATGCACCGCTTTGATATTTGGCAGGTTCTGATTGAGCGTTTTTAAAATATCCCCTTCTCTCTGGATCGAGATAATGGTGATATGCTCGCTGCTCATGGCCGGTGTAATATCATGAAAAATAGGGTTTTCACGATAGCGGATGGCATTGACCTGAAAAACATTTTCGGTACTCCGGAAGCATGCATAGTTGGTGTATTCGGCAAACGGGCTTTCCGGCTCCCGAACATTTGCCAGAACCTCGCCTTCCAGGATAATTTCTGCATAGGCCGGCACCTGCAGATCAATGGTTGCACATTGAGCTACCTCTAAGGGTTCTCCGAAAAGACCGCCTATGGCACCGAATTTACCCAGACTGTAGGGCACGGATGCCTGGGAACCCAAGGAAATATTGGGATGCACGCCAATACAAATGGCCATCTTCATATTTTCGCCGCGCTCTTCGCTTCTTCTAAAATATTCCCACATTCTCCCTCTGGAATGGAAAGAGATTCCCAGTTTGTTTTTCCCTTTTAACTGGAGGCGATGAAAGCCACAGGTGTCGGATCCGGTTTCCGGATCCTTGGCCACACAAAGCCCGGATGTAATATAGGGGCCGGCATCAATGGGAAAATGTTTGAGAATCGGGAATTTAGTTAAATCCACATCATTTCCAGTGATAAGATTTGCATTGGCGGGAGGATTTTCGACAACCTTTAAATTATCAAACCTGTTTTTGACCCGTTCTCCGAATTCCTGAGATATATTTTCTGTTTTCACGCCCATGGCCTTCGCAAAGCGCTCTCTTGATCCTAAAATATTTGTCACAACGGGGAACTGACTGCCTTCCACTTTATCAAACCACATCACCGGGTAGCGGTGTTCCTTCTCGAGTGCCATCATTAATGTGCTGATTTCGTACTCTCTTTTAACTTCTTCGGTAACGTGTTTTATTTCTCCATCCTTTTCCAGCTGCTCTAAAAATACGCGTAGATCCTGACTCATTACTTACCTCACCTTTATAATATTTTAAATTACGGTATAACGACCTAAACGACAATTGCTTAAGCCTGATTCTCAATGAGAAAAAGGCAAAAACAATTGTCGTTAATAAAAATTAATTAATTAAATTATAGCAGAAACATCAGTATAAAACTTTTATTTAACCAGTCCTGATTTCAATACAGCATCATAGGCTAATTTTGTAATAACAGTAGCCACAATCCAGTTGACGGCAATAAGAATTAGGGTTTCGATAATGGCGACATCAAGAGGTATTTCCAAAATAAAGATCATGCCAACCGTAACGATACAGTTACCTAAAATACAAACTCCTGCCTGAGCCAGAATATGATGGGACCATTTTGTCATATCGTATTTTGAAGCGACAAACGAAACCCAAATTGTGCCAACAGCATTAGCAAATATAAAAGCTACCCACAAAGGCGAATACATCACTGATGTTAAGGCTTCTATCTCTGCGGCAATGATTCCACCGGGCTGTTTGTAGATAAGCGTAATAAAGGCTGTAAAAAATGCCCAGCAGCTACCATTTATCAGGTACATACCGGCTTTTCCCCATGGTAACATATTATCAATTTGACCGGTAATTTGGCAGGCAATTACAAAAACAATCCCCATTACAACTGCGCCGATTAGCGATTTTGTGTCCGTTTTAAAAATCTTTTTTCTCTTCAAAGCTAGTTCATTTTCCATTTTAATCTCCTTAGTATTTTATATTTATAAAAACATGATGCATAACATAATTGAGATATACATCATAATAATAAACAAGATCATGATCCCTTCAAAAGGTCTTAGTCCAATTGTCTTTTGAAAGTTTCTTGTCTCATATCTGCCAAAGCCTCGCAGCTCAACCGAAAGTGATGCGTCGTTGGATATTCTCAGGGCCCGGTAAATCAGTGGCATCACGGCGGCTGGCAAATTTCTGATATGTTCCATCACCGTGTCACAGGGAACCCCTCGGGCCGAATTGCTGTCACAAATCGAATGATATTCATTGACCATTACCGGAAAAAAACGCGCCGTAATGGGCACCAGCATGGCATAACGATAGGGGATATGCCATTTAATCAGCATCTGCGCAATATCCGTGGCATCGGTGTTATACGCAAATTGGATGGCACTGATGGTAATCACACAAATTCTTAAAAATCCTAACAGTGAGGCAATGAGTGAACCGTTGTAAACAGTCAAAATCCACCAGGACCAAACCGGCTCACCCACTCTCCCAAACAGTAAATTAATAATCAATACCTGAGAACCGGCAATCAGCAGCAGGATTGCAATCACTTTAAAACGTTTAAGACTTTTTTCGGTAATAATTTCGGTTATCAGAATGGTTAGCAATAGCACCAAATCCAGCACCATATTCCTCGAAATTAACGCTGTTAGAACAAGAAATAAACACCAGGTCAGTTTTAGACGCGGATCCCAAATTTTTACATTTATCATCGCTAAACCTTCCTCCCTACATGAGTTCCATTTTTATTAAATCATCGGTAAAGCAGTCCATCTGGTCTGCATTGAAATCCAGCACCAGTTCGTGTCGATTCATGACCACGATCCGATTAGCAAAATATTTGGCATCACTCAAGTCGTGGGTGACTAAAAGAACCGTTTTCCCCTGCTGGGCAAGCAACAAAAGTTTTTCCATCACCAGTCTGCTTTGACTTTCATCCAATCCAGATGTCGGTTCGTCGGCGATAATAAGTTCCGGTTCGCTGATGATGACGGACCCCAATGCCAGCAGTTGGCGCTGACCCCGACTAAGCCGTTGTGGATGCACCTCCTCCGAGCCTTCAAGACCGATAAACGCCAGAACATCCTGAATTTTTTTATTTTTTTCCGCTTCCGAATCATCCTTACGCTTTAAAACATATCCGATTTCCTCTTTAATGGTGCTGCAGAATATTTGATCATCCGGATTCTGAAAAAGAAAACCGATCCGTCTCCGGAGCTCGCCGATATTTTTCTTTGTTACGGACGATCCAAACAATTCGATGGAGCCTTCGGTCGGCTTTAACAACCCCTCAATCAGTTTAAGCATCGTCGATTTGCCCGATCCGTTCTGTCCGATCACCGCGGTAAAGTCCCCTTTTTTTAACGTAAAATCAATGGCTTTGCATCCGACGATGCCGCCCTTATAAATATGGGAGGCCCCCATCAATTTGACGATATCTATTTCATGATCAACCATTAATTCTATTGGTCTCCGGTTTTTTTCTTTTTGCTGGTATTTATTTTTGTATTCTTCGGTATTCAAATAATCCTTTACGGTGCCGTTTTCCATAACAACAACCCGATCGGCATATTTTAAAACCTCTCTTGATTTGTCCATAACAACCATTGTCGTAATTTTTTCATTTTTGTTAAGCCATGAAAGATACTTGTAGAGTTCCGAACTGGTTTTGGGATCAAGCTCTGCCGCTGGCTGATCCAGCAGTAAAATAGGCGCTTTTAATGTCAGGATGCTGCCCAAAACAACTTTTTGAGCCTGGCCCCCGGACAAAGCATCGGTATACCGGTGTGCAAAGTCCTGGATGGAGAGAAATGACATGATTTCTCCGACGCGGGATTGTATTTCCTCGCTGCTCAAATTCATATTGGCCACCCCAAACCCAAGCTCATCATAAACGACTCTGCTGATCATCTGATTTTGTGGCTCCTGCATCATATATCCCACATAATCCGCCATTTCACAAAGCGGAATTTCTTCCACATTCCGATCGGCCACTCTGACTGTCCCCTCAATTGTACAGGGATAAAATTTAGGTGCAGCAGAAGTAATAGCATGAAGCAATAAGGATTTTCCGGAAGCCGTTCCCCCTGTTACCGCAATAAAATCACCTTGATTGATGTCCAGTTTTATATTCTTTAAAGCCGCCTCTTTCTCCTCTGGAAAGACCAATGCTTCTAAATCAATGCTTATAATTGGTTTCATTCAGTTAATAATCCTCTTCTATACAAAAAAAAGCTTCGACTATAAATAGTCGAAACTTTACCTTCGTTTCTCAAAATCAATTTCTGGCAGGTCTCCTGACTCAGGTTTATCAGTTTTTGCGCCTTCCCGTTTTACCAGTGACATATACAAAAACAAAACCATTCACAGTGATGGGTTCGTACAGGACTTACACCTGATTCCCTATTCTCCTCTTACAAGGCACCACAAATCTTCAAATATATTCTATTAATTCTATGATAACGGATTTAAACATAATTGTCAAATTAAATATTTAGGATTGTCAGAATATAAACCAGGGCTATGGTAAGCAAAATAATGGCATTCCATCTCAGCAACTTTATATCGGATAAATCAAACATTTCTTTTTTATTGATTAACATCAGATTGTAAATGCCCCCGCCGATAACAATGACCATTATGATGATCACAATTTCGCTCATCCGGGCATAGGACTCCAAGATAACCAGAAATGCTGCGACGACATAAAGAGCGCCATAAAGATTGAATTTGTTTTTGAACGATCCTGCTACCGGCCCTTCTAATGCACCATTTATCAGTTGTTTTTGATATTTACCATAATAAATGATTGACAGGATCCCAACGACTAAACTCAGGATGAAAATAACGTACTGCAAAACCGCTTGCTCAATAATATTCATATTATCGTCTAATTTCCAGCATTTTCAGTTTTAAATCATTTTCAAGTTTCTGGAGTTCGGCTTCGGCTGACTTTCGTTTCTGTCGGCCTTCATCCTGAATCTTTAACACCTCATCAAAGGTTGTAATTAACGATTCGTTGGTTATCTTTAGGGTTTCGATATCGACAATTCCCCGTTCGGATTCTTTTGCTGTATTAATGGTTTCCATTTTTAAAGTTTCGGCATTTTTTCGTAACAGCTGATTGGTCATATCCGTTACTTGCCGCTGGGCTCTGGCGGCCTCACCGGAATGAGCTACGCCCAGGGCCAATACCATCTGACTTTTCCATAAGGGAATGGTATTAACAATGGAGGACTGAATTTTTTCCGCCATCAAGGTGTCATTATTCTGAACCAGTCGGATTTGCGGCGCCATCTGAATTGAAATCAATCGGGTCAATTCGAGATCATGAAGCTTCTTCTCAAAGCGGTTGGCCATTGCCGAAAAATCATTCACTGCCTGGGCATCTTCGGGCAATCCACTCATTTGGGATTTCTGTATAAGGGCCGGTAAATCGGTGCTTTGAATCAGTTGGATCTTTTTCTTTCCCGCCAAAATATACATCGATAACTCTTTGAAATAAGTTTTGTTGACTTCATAAAGCTTATCCATCATAGCCACATCTTTCATCAGCTGAACCTGATGTTTTTCCAAAGATTCACAGATCCGGTTGATATTGGTTTCTGCGGCGGCATATTTAACCTGCATCGAGCTGATTTTATTAGCATTTTTTTTAAAGAAACCAAAAAAGCCTTTTTCTTCTTCTGCGGATTCAAAGTTTCGCAGCTCTGAAACCATGTCCCCAAGCATTTTACCGACTTCTCCCAAATCCTTGGTTCTTACGTTGCTCAGAGCGGTCTCAGAAAATTCCGCAATTTTTTTCTGAGCACCCACACCGTACTGCATAATCAGCGCCGAGTTGCTGAGATCAATTTTTTCTGCAAATTCATTGACCATTTTCTGTTCTTCCGGGGATAGGCGAGCTTCATCGAAAATTTTATCTTCGGTTGCCATCTGATTTTTTTGATTGACCACTGGTGATTTTCCCTCGTCAAAAGGGTCAAAAGTCAGGGTCGGGGTTACCTGGTCAAAATCTTTCAGTCCATCATCCATATTTGTCTCCTTATTCAAAATCTTTTTTTGTCAGTCCCTCTTGGGCCAACATGGTATTTAATACTGAAATGTCCGTTGAAACATCTAATGCTGTATCTTCGTAAAAACCATCTAAGAGATTTTCAAACGCGTGATTAATAGTATCCATTGTCTCTTCAATTTCTTTTTTGGTGGCCATAATATTGGCTCCCTGAATCGGCTCTGCATCCATGTCCTGGTAAACCTTAACCAGCTTAAGAGTTGTTGGCAGATAATAGTTCATAAATTTTCGGATTTCCGGAACTTCCTTGGGATTTTCTTCAATGTAAACAAATATTTTTGTAATTATAATTTCCAATCGGTCAAGCTTGTTGGAAATAGCTTCTCCGGGGATGTCGTCATTGGCCTTTCTGATCTGTCTGATGGTCTGTTGTCCCTCGTCGATAACATCCTGTACCGCTTTCATATCAGGGTTACTCCGATCAATCACTCTTTGTCGTTGTACTTCTTCTTTGCGTTTCTGTTCTTCGTCCTGAAGGCGCTTTCCTTCTTTCATTTTCCGGTTGGCTTCATAAGCTTCATCGCTGATCAACAGGTAAAGTCCGTCCTCATCAATGTGTCCCTGGGGAAACATCCCCACTTGAATCATTTTTTTCAAATCCTTAACGACATATTTTGAATTGCGTCCCAAAGGCTCGGCCAATTCTTTAATTTCACAAAACGGATGACCTTTAAGGCGTTGAACATATTGCCGGAAACGCTTGACTCTTCCTCTTAAACTCGATCCTTTTGCCACCATGCCAATGCATAATACCAAAATAAACAAAAGCGTCCCCAATGATACTTCCAATGATCCCATTGAGGCATGAATCACGTTGGACAAAATAAGAACCGCAAGCGAAAAAATAATCGCCAAGCCCATTCCGATGCTTCCAAAAACGATCAGCAGCATTCCAGAGATTCGGCCATGAGGTGATTTTGTGATAAGGTTTGTCTTTTTGTTGGCAATACTTCTATAATTGTTTTGTTTTTCCACTGTTTTATTCTGTTTTAACTCCTTAGTTTCTACGGTTTCGTAATCTGAAAACTCCATCGGTCGATCATACGTTTTGCTTTTATTATTAATGTTCTTATATTGCTTTGAATAATCTTTGCTTTCATTCCAATTACGAGTGCTTTTTTTGACTTCTTCCAATGCTCGATTCACTGTTTCTGTGATATTCTGATTCAATTTTTTGAAGTCAGTTGAACTTAGGGCATCCTGGATGATATCTTTGATATCATCCCCTATATTCGAGTATTCCTTTTTTCCCATCGCGTAACCTCCAGCTATGCTATTAATTATATCTTATTAAATATCAAAATACAATTATCAATACACGCCTTTATGCTTAATCTTAAGATAACTTCTCAAATTGTAGGTATTTGTACCCACAACAAAAAAGCCTGATTCAATCAAGCTTAGGATTGTCGAAAAATTTGAATTATATTTGCAAATTATTTGTCAGACTTTTGTTTCTTATCCTTCCGTTTTTGCATACAAAACGGCAATTCTAAATGACATCCCAACAATAGTTCCTCATTAAGAAGAATATCATCTGTTTTGCCATCTGCAAAAACACTGCCATGATGTAAAATAATGACACGATCACAGATATCAAGAGCCATATCCAAATCATGGGTTGCGATAATTTTTGTCATTTCCAATTTTTCCAGCGTATTGATGACGTTGCGTCTTGCGCTGGGATCTAAAAACGAGGTAGGTTCATCAAATAATATAATCTGAGGATTCATGGATAACACCGAGGCAATGGCAATAACCCGTTTTTCACCTCCCGAAAGACGATGAGGCATTCGATCCCGAAGATGGGTTACGCCCAGCATTTCCAAAGCATTTTTGACCCGTTCTTCCACTTCTTCATCAGATAAAAGCTCATTTCTGGGACCGAAAGCAATGTCATCATAAACTTTAGTCATAAACAGTTGATCATCGGGATTCTGAAATACCATCCCAACCTTTTTTCGAACATCTTTCAGGGTTTTCTTTTCTACCGGTAAATCCCCGATTTTTATGGAACCTTCCTTTATTTGGGATATTCCAATAATCAGCTTAAAAAGGCTGGATTTTCCGGCTCCGTTGGCTCCCACCAGAGCAACGCTTTCGCCATCATTTATTTTTAAATCAATTTCTCGAATGGCAATATGTCCATCGGGATAGGCATAGCTTAATTTTTCTATTTCTAACACAGTTTACCTCTCTATAAAAAACTGCCAATAATCTGGCTTAAATCAAAAAATCGCATCATCACCAATAAAAAAGCGGTTGCCAGCAAAAATATCCAATCCGCCGACTTAATCGGGTCTGGTTTTGCATATAAATAATGCCCATCGTACCCCCGGCACTTCATGGCATAATAAATGTTTTCGGCACGATCAAAACTTTTTAACAATAATTGACCCACAAAGATCCCCATATCTTTCATCTTTATACCTTTGCCTCCCGGCGACCTTAGCATATAAGCGGTGTACATATTTGAAACCTGCTCAAGCAGTACTGATATATATCGATAGGTCAGCATAATCTGTTCAACAATCAGTTTGGGAACCTTGATGGATAATAACTGATAGGAAATCTGAGGCAAGGAAGTTGTTGCTATTAAAATAAGAACCGCCATCACGGTGAAGACCGTTTTGATTGTAATGGAAAAGAAGGAGATAACACCGTATGTAATCGGGATTCCGCCAATCATTAATGCCAAATTCTGATTAAATATGATATTTGAAATCCCTGCAAAAAAAGAAAAAGGCAAGGCAACCAGCATTCGAGTCAATAATGGCTTATAGGGAATTTCAGCCAAGGCCATTAAAATAACCGGATAAAAAGCTAAAACCACCAATCCGGTAATATTATAAGGGTCAAACGATACGACAAGAACAATATATAAAAGCGTGATCACCAGTTTAACCATTGGATGCAACTGATGAATAATCGTTTTTCCTTCAGCCATTTCTTCTAGCGAGTTGATGGTATTCATGGAATCCGAAATATTTGCCATAAGTAATTCCTTCCCGTAATTTATAGTCTAACTAAAGAATAACCTCTGCTTTTCAGCAGAGGTTACCAGCAGAATCTTTTATTAGTTTATCACAAGTAACTATAAAAGATAAATAAAATTTTGCTTTTTTAAGCATCCGGCTGATTTTTCTTTTTATTCTTAATGGCATAAATCAACAATCCGGTTCCACCTGCCAATAGCAAGGTAATCCCTCCGCCGATAATCCCAGAGAGACTGGTACCAGCAACTGAACCCTCTTCACTGGTGGATTTGAAGCTATACCCCGGTAAAAAGGCGGTTGCTTTCTGAATGTCCGCCGCCGTTTCATAAACGCTGCCATCGGCTGCCAATTCAGTTGTACCGGTTACATTTTTCATTGCCCATTCCAAACCATCTGGATTGGTAGAAGCAAAGACGGAAACTCCGCCACCGATAACTACGGCAAACACCAGTAAAATTCCCACAACTTTCTTGATCGATACCGTCTTGGCCAACTTCTTGTTTGCCACTGACGTTTCCAGTAATTCCGGTCGCATTTTATAAACGAAAACTAGTATTCCTCCGGTAACAATCCCTTCCACAAGACCAATAGCCAAATGGATTGGTATCATTAATCCCAGGAACGTAACGAAAGGTAGTTCTGTGATCCCAGATGAAAGGGTCTCAACCACAACTGAAAAGGCACCAAGTGATAAAGCAATCACGACTGAAATAATTGATGCGGTCGTAATACGAGTGGGCGTCAATCCTTTCTTGACAATCGGCCTAAAAATAAGAGGATAGATCACCAAACACGAATAAAATCCCATATTCCATAAATTACAGCCTAATGCCAGCAAACCTCCGTCAGCAAAAAACAAGGCCTGAATCAGTAATACTGCCGTTATTGTTAAAAAAGCCGGGAACGGTCCCAGCAGAGCCGCCAATAGAATACCGCCGCCAATGTGTCCACTGGAACCGGTACCGGGAATTGTAAAGTTAATCATTTGACCGGCAAAGATCACCGCTCCCATAACACCCATCAGGGGTATTTTCTTTTCATCTAAATCGTCCTTGCATTTATAAGCTGAATAAGCGATTGCTCCAGCACTTGCCGCAAGCATGATTCCTCCTACTGCTGGTGAAACCAGCGCGTCTGCCATATGCATAATATAGTCCTCCTTATTTTCAAACTACAAGAAATGCGCTTCATGAGTTTCCTTGGCAACTGTCAGTGAGTGACGTATCCATTTAGCTGCCTGTCTTCGTACAAAAAAATACCATGAAATAATAAACCTTGCTTCTGCAAAGAAAATACCTTCATGGCATCGTTAATTTTATTAAATTTCTCATATTTAAGATCTTCTGAAGATCTTTGTTTAATTATAAACAATCTTTGTCACTGCTGTCAAGAGTAAAATTATTTTAGGCTGCAAAGGTGTTTTTTCAGGTCATCGTCTATTTCTGGTATTTTCATTTCTGTTTCTCTTCTCATTACCATTTCCTGATCTGCCTTCATTACTGTTGCCGTTTTTAATTTTGATTTTTTTATACTTAGTTTTATTTTTACGCATAAAATCGACATACATTATTCTCAGAATTGCGGCAATGATTATTAACACCACAATTGTGATATACCAGTACATGATGAGATAGTCTACCCATTTTCGAGTCTGCATGGTATTAGCCGCATAAATGGGTGTGGACTCTACGAGTTTATCCCCATTATAAACATCTACTTCACCAATTTCATCCCCTTCGTTCACATCGCCCTTAAGACTGGCAATGGTTTTATCTCCAATCAAGCGGTTTCCATCCCATTTTATTTTAGAAGTGTAACCATCCATGCTTGCTTCCGGAACGAGGCTGATTAGAGGTTCATTTGTCTTTAACTTTAATGTATTCCCATCAAACACATGATAGTTTTCTATCTTAACCTCACCATAATAATTATCATCACTGGTCCAATCAATAAAATCGTATTCTTTGATTAAGGCATTGATCGTCGCACTGGCTTCTTTGAAAACGGTTGTTTCATCACCATCCAGTATAACGCCGATGACATTTTCTCCGTTCCCTTCACCTTCAAAAACAAAACATTTTCCTGCTTCATCTGTAGAACCGGTTTTGCCGCTTGTGGCGTAACCATTGAAAAGTGGATTAGTTCCTGCTGAAAGATCATTCGACACACGATAATCGTCTGATAACTCATCAAAACTGTTGTACAGCAAAAGGTTTGTATTGTTCCATTTATGTTTGACCATATTTGTTTGGATCTCATGGACCTTGGCCCGGGTTACCATTCTTACTGGATCATCGCTAAATGCTACTTCAGCCAACTTCAGCATATCGGCCGGAGTTGTATAATGATTGGCATCCTGCAAACCATGAGGATTCACATAATTAGTCCCTGTCATTCCCAGTTCTTTTGCTTTGTCATTCATGGCCTTAATAAACCGGTCATATGCTTTTGACGAATCAAGCGTTGTATCCCCGGCTATTTTCCGGCCAATGTTAACAGCAATAGTTTCTGCCGCATCATTACCTGATGGTAAAAGTAAACCATAGAGAAGTTCCCTTAAGGTAATGGTTTCTCCAACTTCCAGACCCGCCACACTGCTGTCTGCATCAATATTTTCTATTTCATCGCCCACCGTAATGGTGTCATCAAGATTTCCGTTTTCAACCGCCACTAAAGCGGTCATGAGTTTAGTGGTACTTGCCGGATAAAATTTTTGATCCTGTTTTTGTTGATAAAGAATATCTCCACTATTCTTTTCTAAAATTATTACCCCTTCATTTGTACCAAAGGTCGGAAGACCAACTGCAAAAATGTTGGGTGTAAAAAAGACAAGACTAAGAATTACTAACAGTCCTATTTTTCGTCTCATATCCCCTCCCAAATCTTCTATTTAATATAGCGCGTTTCCTTAAACAATTCCTTGTTTTCTTTTATTGCTTCTTCGCTCCCCAGAATGCACAAGACATTTTTCTCAAGGACGCTTGAAATCATATCAGAAAAACTTCTTAATTGTTCAACAGACGTTTCTAAAATTTCATTTCGTTCTTTTTGCAGATCTTCAACCGTTACACCGCTAAAATAGAAATTATCCGAAATTTCGCCCTTTACCGAAGCACTCAGTGGTACATCTTTACTGCTGATGGTACCAATAATATATTTTTCCAATTCTCGTTTTGAAAGATTAAGATTTTTAATGTAGTCAATGGTGCCGACATAAGCATCCAAGGTCTTTTTTAACTTTGGATCCCGATAGGAGCCAAAACACAAATCTCCACCGCGTCCAATGCTAAAGAACGCGCCATAGGCCCCCCCCTGTACTCTTACTTTATTCCATAAGTAGTCCATGGATAAAATGCCTTTTAAAACAAGTTGCGCTCCTGAATATTCAAAGCCCAACTCCCGAATATTATATCCCTGTGACACATACTGAATTTTTGCTGCTGTTAAAAAGCCTTCATTAGCAATCCTTATTTCAAAATTAAAGGGATTTATTTTATCTTCTCGCTGCTGAAGCTGTGATAGATAAGTTTCTAATGCAATCAGGGTTTTCTCTTTTATTTCTTTTGTCCCGGTGATACTGATAATCGGTTTTTGGGTGGTGAATAGCTGCTTTGAAATTTGCGTCATCTTCTCTGCCAATTCAGCGAATTTTTCATCAAAATTCGCTTCCAGATCGGCAATAAAGCGATAGAATTCAATTCCACCGAACTCTTCAAAAAGACGAGCCGATTGTGAATAATAAGACTGCAGCCGTTGAACGCCTACCACATGTCCTGCCGTTAAAAACTGCGTTTCCTTTTGGGTTTTAATCTCTCTAATCATATCATAGATTAGATTTTTTTCGTTATACTGAGTTTGCGTCAATACGTCCGTCATCAGATTGATCAAGGTTGGTATTTTCTCAGTAATAGCTTTTCCTTTAATATAACAATTGGATCGAAAATCACCTAAATGATGAACGTCATCATAAGACTCAATCCCGAAGGAAAGTCCGCCTGTATTGATTTCAATTTCTTGACTTAATCGATGAAAATCCATATTTTTTGTACTCAATCCGCCTAACATTTTACACATAAGTGACAGATATTTCAAGTCTTCCTGGGGAATATCACTGTAATCAAAATAGAGTTTTAAATATGAAATATCTCCTGTAAATCCTGGATGAAAAAGCAATGTTGTCTCCAGAGTCTCTTCAACCTCCAGTGGGTACTTTCGCCCTTCTTTGTTGATGTCATCTAAGGAAAGCTTGGGAATCTTTTCTAAATTTTCAGGACTATCTTCTTCGTTTTGTCTTTTCATCAGTGTTTGAGTTTCGTTAACCAGATTCAGCAGTTCTTCCTGGGATAATCCCGCCTTGTATGCGGCAAGCTTTCCTTCCAGTTCTCTATCTGCCTGTTCTTGAAGGTTATTGTCTGGAACAATGGTCACCAATGATTTAAATGTGTTGTCAATCAGTAAATGTTGAATTAGTTTTTCAAAGTAACCATCTTTCCAACTGGATTTAAACTTTTTAAAAGCCGCCTTATATTTTAGATAGTCCGTTGGATCATTTCCATAGATCCAGTTATCCATAATATCAATGCCATAAATTAAGCCTTTTGGATAAGAACCGTATTCTCCCTCAATATGGGAAAATTCATAAATATTTATCCCCGCTTCCACACTCAAAGGATCCAGGCCATCTTTGACAAGATTTTTCAAAACATCTTCAACCGTTTTTACAAATAGTTCTCCATGTTTTGCTTCCGTATTTTTAAGTGTAATCGAAAAGCAAGGCTGTTTTAATGAATCGATGTATTGATAACTCACGTCTTCTGCAATTTGAAGAGCCAACAGGGCTTCCTTTAATGGTGATGAATTGTTGCTCAATAAAATATGTGCTAGGATATCGAAGGCCAAGGCATCTTCATAAGGCAGAGTATTTCCCAGAACCACATTGAATGCCAGATAAGCCCTGTTTTCTAGGGGTTCTTCTTTTGAAACACCGTAGGCAGCCACAAGATTTTGCTGTTTTTCAAATGGTGTCTGTTCTTTTATATCACTATCAACCATTTGTTTTTCAAATTTGGATAAGTACTCATCATCAAGATATTTTAAATGGTCTCTTACCTCTCCATCTCCGTACAAGTAGATATAACTGTTGGATGGATGGTAATATTTTTTATGAAATGCCAGGAATGCTTCATACGATAGTTCCGGAATAATTTCTGGATCCCCACCAGATTCGAATCGATAACAGGACTGGGGATAGAGGGATTCAAAAACTTTATTTTGAAGAACCTCTTCGGGATTTGAAAAAGCCCCTTTCATTTCATTATAAACAACCCCGTTATAAATAATGGGATCCTCAATGTTTTCAATATGATAATGCCAGCCTTCCTGATAAAAGGTATAAGGATTATCATAAATACTTGGGTAGAATACAGCATCCAAATAAACATCCATCAGGTTCATGAAATCTTTGGCATTTGTGCTGGCAATCGGATACATTGTTTTATCCGGATAAGTCATGGCATTTAAAAAAGTGTTGAGAGAGCCCTTGGCCAATTCCACAAACGGTTCTTTAACCGGATATTTTCTTGATCCGCATAAGGTTGAGTGTTCGATAATATGCGGTACTCCGGTACTGTCTGTTGATGGTGTTCTAAAACTAATGGAAAAGACTTTGTTGTCGTCTTCTGCTGAAACATACAAACATTGAGCCCCGGTTTTTTCATGAACAAACATCCGTGCAAAGCCATCTATTTCTTCCACAAATTCTTCCTTTTTTAGAATGAACCCATGGACATTTTCTTCTAATTTAAACATCTTTTCTTGTTGTTTCATTAATTCTTCTTTCAAATGCCTCTCCTTTTTTTATCTATTTTTATTCTATTATGCCATTTTTCTTAAGATATTCTTTCATTTTTCGTTCGTGCCCCATTTCGGTCGGTTCATAAAAATGAGTTCCCACCAAATCATCCGGAAGATATTGCTGAGGCACATAGTGCCCTGGATAACTGTGCGGGTACTTGTAGGTCAGTCCCCTTCCCAGTTTTTCACTTCCTGAATAATTAGTATCCTGTAAGTGCGCCGGTACATTGCTGTTGGATGCGTGCTGAACAGCTGAAAGGGCGGCATCGATTGCCACATACGAAGCATTGCTCTTAGGCGCGCAGGCCAGAAAGACAACTGCTTGTGCCAGATTGATTCGTGCTTCCGGCATACCGATAAACGAAACGGCATCGGCTGCCGCCATTGCCACAGGCAGTGCCATGGGTTCTGCATTGCCAATATCTT